>R03__coassemble_392_pt1 | contig 25976 bp, 19 predicted proteins | sample R03__metabat2_high_PE_048 | metagenome-assembled genome bin R03
CTCCTTTATATTGCAGTGCGGCTTGCGGTGTGCGAGCTGGCGCTTCCATCCGGAGAGCCATGCCCGCTCATAATAGATGATGCTCTTGTCAATCTCGACGATACCAGATTCGAGCAGGCAATGAAGCTTCTCAGAAAAATAGCAAAGGAACGTCAGGTGATTCTTTTCACCTGCAGAAAATAATGGTGATTAATATGAATAACAGCAGAGTATATAATTTTTCCGCGGGTCCGTCTGTGATGCCCGAGGAGGTCCTGAAAAAAGCTGCCGACGAAATGCTGAGCTATAACGGGAGTGGGATGTCCGTTATGGAAATGAGTCATCGGGGGAAGGACTTCGCAGAGATATTTGCATCGGCAAAGGAAAAACTCAGAAGTCTGATGGAAATTCCGGAAAGCCACGAAATACTGTTTCTTCAGGGCGGCGCCACCCTTCAGTTTTCAGCTATCCCCATGAATCTCATGAAGGGCAGGTGCGCGGATTATGCCATAACGGGGAATTTTTCAAAGAAGGCGGCGAGGGAAGCAGAAAAATACGGAACAGTGTTCATAAGCTGCGACACATCCCATTCAGAATACGACAGAATTCCCTCTCAGCAGGATCTTTCATTCAGTGATGATGCGGAGTATTTCTACTACTGCGCAAACAACACCATATATGGAACGGAATGGCAGTATGTTCCGGAGACAAAATCACCACTGGTATGCGATATGTCATCGGATATTCTTTCACGTCAGGTCGACGTTTCAAAATATGGTCTTATATATGCGGGTGCCCAGAAAAACATGGCTCCGGCAGGGCTCACCATTGTTATAATAGACAGAGCACTTGCAGGAAGCGAGCTTGTATACACTCCCCAGATAATGAGCTACAAAACAATGATAGACAATGATTCAATGCTCAATACCCCTCCCTGCTGGTGTATATATATGCTCTCTCTCGTCCTCGGCTGGATAGAAGAGAACGGAGGTCTCACCGGGATGGAGGAGCTGCGCACGGAGCGAGCGGGCAGACTATATGACTATCTCGATGAAAGCAAGCTGTTTATTCCCCACGCGAGACCCGGCTCAAGAAGCGAAATGAATATTACCTTCCGGACTGGAAACGAGGATACAGATGCCGAATTTCTGAAATTTGCAGCCTCTAAGGGTCTTGTGAATCTTAAGGGTCACCGGCTCACAGGCGGAATGAGAGCCTCAATGTATAACGCAATGCCTATTGAAGGTGCCGACAGACTTGTTGAATGTATGAAGGAGTTTGAACTGAACCATGTTTAAGATAAAGACTATGAATTCCATATCCGAAGCAGGAATCGGAATTCTCGAAAAGCGCGGTTATGAAGTAGGCAAGGAAACGGAAAACCCTGATGCCCTGCTTATCCGCAGTGCAGATTTGCACAGCTATGCTATGAATCCGGAGCTTCTTGCAATAGCGAGAGCGGGAGCGGGAGTTAATAATATTCCACTCAAGGATTGCGCTGAAAATGGAATCGTGGTGTTCAACAGCCCGGGAGCCAATGCTGAAGCGGTGAAGGAACAGATAATGTGCGTGATGGTCCTTGCCTCAAAGGACATTCTTGGCGGAATAGAATGGGTAAAATCTATTGCTGACCGCGGTTCGGAAATTCCGGAGCTGGTTGAGAAAGGCAAAAATTCCTTTGCAGGTCCTGAGCTTCTGGGAAAGACGCTTGGTGTAATAGGCCTGGGGGCAATCGGAGCTCTGGTGGCGAATATTGCCCTTGAATTTGGAATGAAGGTCTATGGATACGATCCGTTTATGTCCGTTGACGCTGCGTGGAGACTGTCAAGAGAGGTTATCCATGCAGAAAGCCTGGACGAGATATATGAGGTTTCTGATTTTATAAGCATCAACGTGCCATATACTCCCGAAACCCATAACATGCTCAACGATGCCGCATTTCTGAAAATGAAAAAGGGTGTTAAGATTATAAACGAATCAAGGGCTGAAATAGTGGATGACGTGGCAATCACGCAGGCTCTGGATATCGGAAAGGTGGGAAAGTACGTCACAGATTTCCCTAATGAGACAATTTTAAAGGCGCCGAATGTGATAGTGATGCCCCATCTCGGAGCCTGCACTCCGGAAAGCGAGGAGCGTTGCGCAGAGATGGCAGCGCGTGAGCTTATAGATTATCTGGAAAACGGAAACATCAAAAATTCCGTTAATCTTCCGGATGCCAGTCTTTCAAGAATGGGCGTGTGCAGGCTCTGTGTGCTCCACCGCAATGTACCCAAGATGATTACAAAGATTCTCGATTTCATATCAGACAGAAATATTAATGTTGAGCATATGATTAACAAGCCAAAGGATGAGTATGCCTATACCATAGTGGATCTCAATAAGAAATTGGGTCCAAAGACGGCAGATCTTATGAGAGAGATGGAAAATGTTCTGAGAGTAAGGGTTATTTACTATGACTGAGAAGCTCTATTATACAGACAGTCACATATCCCGCTTCACAGCGCAGGTCGTTGAATGCCTTCAGACGGAGAAGGGCTATGCCATCCGCCTTGATAAAACGGCATTCTTCCCTGAAGGCGGGGGGCAAGCTCCAGACACAGGATATATAGGGGAAGCACGGGTGCTGGATGTGCAGGAAAAGGGAGGAAAAATTCTTCACTATACAGAAAAGGCACTGGTACCCGGCGCATATGACTGCGTGCTGGACTATGAGCAGCGCCTGCGCAGAATGCAGAACCATTCAGGAGAGCATATTGTTTCCGGTCTTGTAAACAGCACCTTCGGATTTGACAACGTGGGTTTCCACATGAGCACAGGCTTTATGACAATAGATTTCAGCGGTGAGCTCAGCTGGGACCAGCTCATGGACATTGAAAAGCGTGCCAATGAAGCTGTCAGGGAGAATATTCCCATTCTGCAGCATTTTCCCACGCCGGGTGAGCTGGAAAAACTTAGGTACCGCAGTAAGCTTGAGCTTACGGAAAATGTGAGACTTGTCGAAATTCCGGGCGTGGATATATGCGCCTGCTGTGCACCCCATGTTCTTCACACGGGGGAGATAGGAATAATAAAAATTTTCTCATCTGAAAGGCACAGGGGGGGCATAAGAGTCACTCTCAGCTGCGGCATGGATGCGCTTGATATAATCCGCAATATGCAGGAGAATGTCACTGCTATATCCAATCTGCTCAGCGCAAAACGGGATGAGACATCCGCTGCAGTTGAACGCCTTATGGCAGAGAGAGATGACCTGAAATTCCGCCTTGCAGAAATGGAGAACATACTGGTTTCATTAAAGGCTGAAAGCATACTGGAAACAGATGGTAACATATGCCTTTTCGTTGATTTTCAGAATGAAGCTGCAAGAATCGAGCTGGCAAATCTGCTGATGCCAAAGTGCGGCGGAGTGACGGCGATTTTCTGCGGCAGCGATGATGAAGGTTGGAAATATATAATAGGCAGCAGAAATATCAACCTGCGTGAAAACTCAAAAAGAATCAATGCTGCAATAGACGGCAGAGGCGGAGGAAAGCCGGAGATGATCATGGGCAGAGCTTCAAAAGCAAGAGCCGATATCGAAGCGTATTTCTCCAATGCAGAAAATTTGTGTTGCCAACAGTAAAACAATAATTTATAATATAAATTTGTTGAGTTTTATATAGGTAGATTAAGAAAGGAATATATATGAAAACAGTTGCAACAGATAAGGCACCGGCTGCAATAGGCCCCTACTCACAGGCACAGATAGTAAACGGACTTGTGTTCACTTCAGGTCAGATTGGAATCAATCCCGAGACAGGCTTAATAGCAGACGGTGTGGAAGCGCAGGCAGAGCAGGTATTTAAGAATATCACCGCACTTCTTGCTGCTGCCGGCAGTGATATAAGCAAAACCGTAAAGACGGTTGTGTTTATAAAAGACATGAACGATTTTGGAAAGGTAAATGAAATATACGGAAAATATTTCACAGAGCCATATCCCGCACGTTCCTGTGTTGAAGTTGCAAGGCTTCCCAAAGACGTTCTTATTGAGTGCGAGGCAATAGCAGAAATTTAATCATTTATATATCAGAAAGTTAAAAGGAGTTGATTATCCTAAATGGATGACGGCAGTCGATTGCCATTGATAGCAGCGGTTATTCTGCTGTTTTGCGCGATGTTCTGTGCAATAACAGAAATTTCCTTTGCCTCCGCCTCAAAGAACAGGCTCAAGGTTATGGCGGAAGCGGGAAACAAAAAAGCTGAAAAAGCCCTTTACGTGCTCGATAATTTCGACAGGGCAATAAGCACGATTCTCATAATGACCAATATCGTTCACATTTCCATTGCAACTCTCGTAACTGTTTATGTTACGAAAAAATGGGGAGTGAGCGCAGTTTCCGTCAGCACGATAATAACCACAATGGTGGTTTTCTTTGCAGGAGAAATGCTCCCCAAAAGCATCGCAAAGAAATATGCAGAATCTCTTGCCATGTTCTGCGCCGGAATTCTGAAGTTTTTTATGGCGCTGTTTTCTCCGGTTTCGGCTTTTCTTTCAGCAGTTGGTAACGGCGTTTCAAAGCTTATAAAGGGAGAGCCGGAGCTTTCCGTAACTGAAGATGAGCTTTACGACATAATTGAAGACATGACTGAGGAAGGAACGCTCAATGAAGAGCAGGGAGACCTTATATCCTCAGCCCTTCAGTTCAATGCACTGACAGTTGAGAGTGTTCTCACACCAAGAGTGGATATGGTTGCCGTTTCAGCTGACGACAGCATAGAAAATATTCTCTCGGTAATTAAATCATGTAACCACAGCAGACTTCCCGTTTACGAAGGCAGCATAGACAACATAACAGGCATTCTTCAGATAAGGAAGTTCATAAAGGCGAATCTGAAGCTGGGAGACAAAACCGACCTGAGAGAGCTTCTCGAAAAGCCATACTTTGTGCATCAGAGCATAAAGATAGATGACCTTCTGCCGGACATGACGCTGAACAGGCAGAGCATGGCCATAGTAACCGATAATTATGGCGGGACACTGGGGCTGCTCACTATTGAGGATATCCTGGAAGAGCTTGTGGGAGAAATCTGGGATGAGGACGATGTGATAGAAGAACCCACCGTAATAAAGCTTGGCGAGAATGAATATTCCGCCGATGCAGACGAGCATGTAAGCGATGTTTTCAGTGAAATAGGCTATGAGGACCCTGATGACAACGATGATTTTCTCAACACTCTTATGAGCGCATGGGTGTTTGAGCAGTTTCCCAACATTCCTTCTCCGGGAGACAGCTTCACCTACCACAATCTGAAAATAACCGTTGAGAAAATGGAACACAACCGCATAATAAGAGTAAAAATAAGCTTTGTCCCCGAAAATGAGAGGGGAGGTGCCGAGGAATGACAGTAGGTCTTTATCTGGTGCTTGCAGGTATTGCCGCCTGCCTTGTGTGCTCCGCATTTTTCTCGGCAACCGAAATGTCATATTCATCGTGCAATCCTATGAGACTTGAAAATCTCAGCGATGAAGGCTCGAAAAAGGCAAAGAGAGCAAATTATATAGTTCAGCACTATGATGATGCTCTCAGCACAATACTTATAGGAAATAATCTTGCCAATATAGCGGGAAGCTCTCTGGCATCGGTATTTGTGATAGCACTTCTTGGGGATAGCAAAACCTGGATTGCAACCGTCGCCATGACGGTTCTCGTGATAATCTTCGGAGAAACGATACCCAAAATTGCGGCAAAAAAGAACGCAAACCGCTTTGCACTCCGATATTCTCTTATAATCAGAGTTCTTATGGTTGTTCTTTTCCCAGTAGTATGGGTGATAGTTCAGCTTATTCACATTCTGTCCGCCCCTTTCAAGGGCAGCAGGTACGACAATCCTGATGAGGCAGTTGAGGAGCTTCAGAATATAATCGAAACAGCCCAGGACGAGGATGTTCTTGATGAGGAGAGGTCCGAGTTGGTCCGTTCGGCAATAGATTTTTCGGAAACCCTTGCCTACGAAGTCATGACGGCGCGTGTTGATGTTCTCGCTATAGATATAGACGATGACTGGGACGATATTCTCAGCATAATCGAGGATTCACCGTATTCCCGAATCCCCGTTTATGAAAATGATAAGGACAATATAATAGGCGTTCTTTATCTTAATCATTTTTTGAAAGCGCTGACTGAAGATTCCAAGGCAGATATTCGAGCATTTCTGATGCCTCCAATATATGTATACAAGACGACAAAGCTGCCGGATGTTCTGAACAAGCTCAGAAAGGCAAAGCAGCACCTTTCAATCGTCTCCGATGAATACGGTGGAGTTCTGGGAGTGCTTTCCATGGAAGATGTGCTGGAACAGATTGTCGGGGATATATGGGATGAAACGGATACAGTTCAGGAAGAGGTCGTGAGAAGAGGCGAGAACGAATTCGAAATCGACGGAGACATGACGATGTCTGATTTCCTGGAGCTTGTAGAAATCAGAGAAGATGACTTGGAAGCCGAAAGCGAAACCGTGGGTGGATGGACGGTGGAGCTTGCCGGAGACTATCCCGTGCAGGGCGCAGTTATTGAATATGAGAATCTCACAATAAAGGTTCTTCAGATGGACGGGCGCAGAGTCGAAAAGCTTCTTGTTATCCGCAAAGAGGAGAATCAGCAATAAAAAAACAACGGGCGGCTTTGTGCCGCCCTTTCCAATGGAGGAAGCATGTATAAACGATACACTGTAACCGATGCTCATATGCATTATTCCCCGCAGACGGGGCCGGAGAAGCTGGCGGAATTTATGAAGGAAACCGGAACAGACAGTGCAGTAATTCAGGCGGTGTCTCATTCAAAATGTATTTCACTCATCCCCGGGGCGCTAGTTATGAAGCACATGAATTCAGACCGAATTTATGTTTTCGGGAGCCCTGATGCTTCGGAATATTACCTCCATCCTGATGAAATAGGAAAATATCAGGCTGAATATATAAAAAGAATGCTGGAGGCGGGAATCGATGGTGTGAAGATGTTGGAGGGCAAGCCCCAGATGAGAAAATCACTGCCGATTCCGGACTTTGACAAACCGTGCTGGGAGCCGTTCTGGGAATTTATGGAGGAGAGCGGGACTGCGCTCACATGGCATGTGAACGATCCTGAAGACCACTGGAGCACTGATGTTTCGGATTGGGTGAAAAAGCAGGGCTGGTGGTATGACGAAAGCTACATAAACAATGAGGTTCAATACACTCAGGTTCTTAATGTTATGGAGAGGCACCCAAATCTCAGAGCTGTTTTTGCCCATTTTTTCTTTATGTCCGCTCAACTGGACAGGCTTGATGATATAATGGACCGATTCCCAAACGTGATGGTGGATCTCACACCAGGAATCGAGATGTATGAAAATTTTTCTGCCGATATTGATTGCACCCGGGCATTCTTCGCAAAGCATGCCGGCAGAATAATTTATGGGACTGATATAGGCGGAAGGTGCATTCTCACAAACGAGGGGGAAGTCTTTAATGTGGCAGAGAATCTGAGAAGACCTGAGATCGTGAGAACGTTCCTCGGCGGAGAGGGCGAAGTCACCATTGAATCAGACGGGAACTTCCTTATTCAGAGAAAACCCTTTGTCATGCAATGTCTCAACCTTGAAGGGGAACGGCTTGAGAGAATCCTCAGCGGGAATATCAGGGGTCAGATTGGCGGCAATCCGAAACCGGTGTGCCCCGAAGCTGTGCTTGAGTTCTGCGTGTCACTTAAGGACAGGCAAGACCTTATGAGTAGGAAAGACAGCGGATTTTGCCCAGACTATTCACAGATTTTGCTGGCAGAAGAATACTTCAGCCATTATTAAGAGTTGCAATTTCCGCCACATAAGAGTAAAATATCAACGTTTTTGTGAAAGGAGATATATCATGGAGACGATAACAGCAAAAACACCCTGGGAACCCTTCATGGGCGATGTTCCAATGCATCTTGACTATTTCAACGGGTCAATGTTCGATGCAGTGAAGAAAATATCCGAGGAATATCCTAAGAATATTGCATTCGATTTCATGCATAAATCAACAACTTATGCAAAAATGGTCCAGGAAATCGAGGAGTGTGCAAAGGCACTGAAAACAATAGGTGTGAGAGAGGGAGACAAGGTCACAATAGCACTTCCCAACTGCCCGCAGGCAATATACATGTTTTATGCAGTAAACCTGGTCGGTGGTATATGCAACATGATCCACCCACTGTCTGCTGAAAAGGAGATAGAATTCTATCTCAATGCATCCGAAAGCGTAACTGCCATAACTCTCGACCAATTTTATCACAAATTCGAGCGTATCCGCCAGAATACAAAGCTTACAAATATAATAATAGCTTCTGTAAAGGACGAGCTTTCAAAGCCAATAAAGGCGGGATACATGCTCACAGAGGGCAGAAAAATCAAAAAAATCCCGGATGATGCGCCGGTCATCAAATGGCAGGACTTCATCCGCATGAGCAGGCACTGCTTCTATAACTACAAGGTTGAGCGCAAGGCGGAAGACCCGGCTGTAATTCTTTATTCAGGCGGTACTACAGGAACAACAAAAGGTATAGTGCTGACTAACAGGAATTTCAATGCTCTCGGCCAGCAGGTTATAGCAGCAAACCCCATGTTCCGCCCGGGAGACAAAATGCTTGCGGCAATGCCGATTTTCCACGGTTTCGGGCTTGGAGTATGTATTCACACAATGCTTTCCCAGGGAGGGCGTTGCATTCTCGTTCCCCGTTTCACACCGAAGAGCTATGCAAAGCTGCTCGTCAAGGAAAGATGCAACTTCATTGCCGGTGTTCCTACTCTGTACGAGGCGCTGCTCCGCCTGCCTTCAATGGACGGCGCAGATCTCAGCTGCCTGAAGGGTGTTTTCTCCGGAGGAGACTCTCTGTCCATCGAGCTTAAGAAAAAGCTGGACAAATTCCTCTATGACCATAATGCCACCATTCAGGTTCGAGAGGGATACGGCACGACTGAAACAGTCACGGCTTGCTGCCTCACACCTCCGAAGATGTTTAAGGAGGGTAGCATAGGAATTCCGTTCCCTGATACATACATCAAAATTGTTGAACCGGATACAGACAGAGAGCTTCCATACGGTGAAGAAGGTGAGATACTTCTTGCAGGGCCTTCTGCTATGAAGGAATATATGAACAATCCCGAAGAAACAGCTCAGACACTTCGTCATCATGAAGACGGGCTTACCTGGGTGTATACAGGCGATTTAGGTATGATGGATGATGAAGGCTTTGTCTATTTCAAAGGCAGAGCAAAGAGAATGATAATAAGCTCCGGATATAATATATACCCGGGCCAGCTGGAGAATATAATAGATGCTCATGAATACGTTCAGATGAGCTGCGTCATCGGTGTTCCTGACCCGTATAAGATTCAAAAGGTAAAGGCTTTTGTCAAACTTAAAAACGGAATAGACGACGGCGAAATGACGAAGGAATGCATCCTGGACTACTGCAGGAAAAATATAGCCAAGTATGCAATGCCATATGACATTGAATTCAGAGACGATCTTCCGAAAACGCTTGTAGGCAAGGTTGCATACAGAGTTCTGGAAGAGGAAGAGCTTGCAAAGCTCAAGGCTGCTGAAGAAGCTGCTCAGGCAGAGAGCTGATTAATTGAAAAAAGGCTGAAATTGGCGGCTGTTTAAAACGACAGCCGCCATAAATTAATTGTGTATTCACAAATAAGCTTGTTGCAATTGCACGGAATTGGTAATAAAATATAAGCATATAAAAGTTTTGGAGGTAGAATAAATGCCAAGAAAAGTTAACGGCACCTCTGGCCATAGCGTTGAAAAGCACGGCGAAGGTATTGGAGGCGGTCCTGTAGGTTCTGCGGGCGGTTATTCCGGCAGGCCGGGCGGCACATCCCAATCCGAAAATGGCAGAGCTTCCTATGGCAGCAAAGGCTCATCGAGTCTCGGAAGTGTTGCAGTTGCGGGGCTTCTTGCGCTTCTTCTGGGAAACAGCAAAAAGGGAGGAAGCGGTTCCTCCGGCAACGGCGGGAACAAAAACGGCGGTGGGCTTAATCTTTCAAAAATCATTCGCATTGCCATCGTCGTTATAATTGCTATATGGGTATTAAAATCATGCTCAGGCAATGTGAGCTATACTAACACGAATACGGCGAGCCAAAGTAATACCTTTGCAACTCAGACCCCAATACAGACTCCGGTGCCCGCCGTAAAAACGCCTGCGCCGGCAACTCAGGCTCCTGTAACACAGGCGGCTCAAAGCACCGGGTATGGAATAGATCTGAGCTCACTGTTGGGCGGCGTAACAACTGTGAACTCCGGCATAACATCCTCCGGATGGGCACAGAGCGAGCCTGCAGCAACAGTGGATACTACCGTAACAAGCGGTGCCAGAGCAAAGTTCTATACACCGAAGCAGGGAGACAAGGTAACTATCATGGTATACATGTGCGGCACAGACCTTGAATCCGGCAGCGGCATGGCAACCAGCGATCTGCAGGAAATGGCGGCTTCAACTATTTCCGATGATGTTAATCTTATAGTTTACGCAGGCGGATGCTCAGGCTGGAAGAATAACCTCATGAGCACCAAAACAAACCAGATTTACCAGATTCTCTCCGGCGGAAAGTTCAAATGCCTCAACGATAATGCAGGAAACGTTTCAATGACTGATCCTGATACTCTTGCAGGCTTTATACAGTTCTGCGAAAAGTATTTCCCAGCAGAGCGCAATGCTCTGATATTCTGGGATCACGGCGGAGGCTCCCTCACAGGATACGGATATGACCAGAAATTCAAGAGCTCCGGCTCCATGACTCTCGATGGTATTGATGAGGCTCTGAAAGCCGGTGGAGTTAAGTTTGACTTCATAGGCTTTGATGCATGCCTTATGGCGACAGCAGAAACAGCTCTTATGTGCTCTGATTACGCCGACTATCTTGTGGCTTCAGAGGAGTCTGAACCGGGCATAGGCTGGTACTATACTAACTGGCTCACAAAGCTTTCAAAGAACACAAGCATTACAACAGTTGAGCTGGGCAAGCAGATAGTAGACGATTTCGTTGACGTATGTGCCCAGAAATGCAGAGGGCAGGACACGACTCTGTCCGTTGTGGATCTTGCAGAACTGGCATATACGCTTCCCTCAAAGCTCAATGATTTTTCAACAGCAACCACGGCGATGCTCCAGAACAACCAGTACAGGACTGTTGCAACTGCCCGCGGAAGCTCAAAGGAATTTGCTTCGTCTTCAAAAATTGATCAGGTGGACCTTGCCCATCTTGCATATAATCTGAACACAGACGCAGGAAATGCTCTTGCAAACACTATAAGAAGCGCAGTCAAGTACAACAGAACCTCCAGCACTGTTCAGAATGCATATGGTCTTTCAATCTATTTCCCGTACCGCAGTGTTTCCAGCGTGAAGAGCGCTGTATCCACATACAGCAGCATAGGAATGGATTCTGAATACTCCCGCTGCATTCAGGCTTATGCAACATATGCCTCCAGCGGCCAGGCAAGCTCGGGCGGATATTCATCGGCATTCGGCTCATTGCTCGGTTCGGGCTACGGTTCATACGGTTCGAGCTCCTCATATGGTTCCTCCTATAGCTCAGGTTATGGCTCAAGCGCAGGATATTCAAATTCGGGATACAGCTACGGCTCAGGCTCCTCCTACGGCTCATCATACAGCAGCTATGAAGACATTTATTCTCTTCTTGCCCAGATGATGGGTGGAAGAAGTCTCGGCAATGTTAAGGGGCTCACAAACGATAACAGCGGGTTTATCGGAGATACCTTCAGCAACGGAACCCTTGATCCAGAGAATGTTGCTCAGTTCATAACAGAAAACAAGTTTAATGACTCAGCCCTCGTATGGACAAGAAACGAAAACGGCGAGCTTCAGATCAGCCTTTCAGATGATCAGTGGGCGCTTGTTCAGGAGCTTATGCTCAACCTATTCATTGATGATGGCGAAGGATACATTGACCTCGGGCTCGATCTCAGTGCCGACTACTTCACTTCCGAAGGTGCTCTCAAGGGCGATTTCGATGGTGTGTGGCTCACAGTTAACGACTGGAACTGTGCATTCTATCTCGAAAGCATTGTTGATGGTGTTGCAACGGGCAGAATCCCTGTTCTCTATAACGGGCAGAGGGCAAACCTCATCCTTGAAATTGAAGACGACTGCGATCCTGTCATTGTAGGTGTCCGCTACGATTATCACGACAGTGAAATCGGAACAGTGGCAAAATCCATTGCATATGGAGCAGGCAATGTTGAACTCAGCATCAGCGGCGATGAGGCAATTATGCCTGCAGGTAGTGATGATATATCTCTGCTGCAGAGTGGTGATGAAATAATCCTTGTTGCAGACTACTACGACTACGACAATAATTATCAGGATAGCTACATGATAAGCAATCCATTAACCGTCGGCTCAGGGCTTGATATCGGCTATAAGTATCTTGCAAATCCGGAGATTGCAAATGCATGCTTCCGCTTCACAGATATCTATGGCCAGACCTATTGGACACCGATGATGGAGAACGCTTGAACAGGTGTATAGATGAACTGGAATTTTCTGTTTTTCTTTAACAGCGTTCTGTTCGGAGCAGGGCTTGCTATGGACGCATTTTCAGTCTCCCTTTCGAACGGCTTGAACGAGCCGAAAATGGGCAGAAAAAGAATGTGCGCCATAGCAGGAACCTTCTGCGCATTCCAGATACTCATGCCCCTTACAGGCTGGATATGCGTCAGAACAATTGCACAGGCATTTACCTCCTTCCAGAAGTTCATTCCATGGATTGCACTGATTCTCCTGTCGTATATAGGCGGGAAAATGCTCTATGAAGGAATAAAGAACGGTGATGCAGAAACGGAAAAGCCTGCGGTAGGCTTTGGAGCGCTTATGTTCCAGGGCATAGCCACTTCAATTGATGCCCTTTCCGTCGGCTTTACCATTGCCGACCTTGAGTGGCAGATGGCGCTCGTGGAATCGCTTATAATTGGTGCTGTGACGTTTATAATATGCATTGCAGGCCTGCTTATAGGGAAGAGATTCGGAGCGAAATTATCAAATAAAGCCTCAATATTGGGTGGAATAATTCTGATCGCAATAGGAATAGAGATATTTTTAAGCCATATCCTTTAAAAATTAGTTCACAGATTGTTCATTTGAACTTCGTTAATTATTCATAAGCTTGTGTTATCATAACCCCGTAATACAGAAGATGTATTTCATTAATCTCTTTCCTCTCTTTTCTTTCTTTTCTCAAATCCGGCGTGGCGATTGTGCCGCGCCGGAATATTACTGTCAGGAGATAATCTACCCAAATGAGAGCAATAAAGAAATTTCTAAGATTTATATTGAAGATTTTTCTCCTCGGCGCTTTTGGCGTGGGGGTTTATTGCGTTCTTTTCGGGTTAAACGGTATATACGGCGGCGGCAACAGCCTTGAAAGCAATGTGAGAAAAATCGCGTCCTCCGTCAGCAATTATATTCCGGTTATTTCAAATGGTCAGCTTATAAGCGATGAAGATTCCAATCTCCTTCAGGACACGGGCGTAACGGGAGCAACATATGAATTTTCAGACGAATTTTATCCCTATTATTCCATGCTTGATGAAAAGTCAAAGGAAATTTATAAAAAAACATATGCTAATGCTCTTGAATATAATTCCAGCTTTCTCGTAACAAATGGTGCAAGCATAGATGAAGCCCGCAGTGCAGTGGAAGCACTGTTTAATGATCATCCTGAAATCTTCTGGATAGAAACCCAATACAGCTACCTCTATACCGAAAAGAACATATGCGTTCAGATAAAGCTCAACTACAGTCTTGGTTCAGAGGAAATTCCATCTGCAAGAGCAAGGTTTGAAGCTGCAGCCCAGCTTATAATTAATGAAGCTGCGGCGCTTTCATCAGATTATGAAAAGGAGAAGTTTGTGCACGACAGTATAATCAAATCTACCGATTATGATGTTGAGGCAGAAATGAGCCAGAGTGCATACAGTGTCCTTGTGAGCGGGAAGTCGGTCTGTGCGGGGTATTCCAGAGCATTTCAGTATATTATGCAGCGCCTTGAAATACCTACATACTATGTAATCGGCTACTCAGACGGAAATCACGCATGGAATATAGTTAAGCTTGACGACGGTTATTACAATGTTGATGTCACGTGGGACAGCTCATGGCCTATTTCATACACCTACTTCAACCGCACCGATTCAGACTTTGCCGAAACCCACACCCGTGAAGACAGCTCCTGCTATCTTCCTCAATGCACAGCTACTGCCTACAGAGATCTCGAGCATTCCTTCGGGCAGGGGTTGCTCAGTAGCTTTGATAAGCCGAGCCCGAGAGAGGAGCAGCTCCCGCAGCCCGATACCCAGGAACCAAACGGTATCCCTTGGGGCGGCTTTTTCCCAGACCAGAATCATGGAAACCACAGCGGAGAATTCGGAGGAGCTGCAACACCGGATGGAGTTATAATTATAAACTGAAAAACTGCCGATGCATCACGATGATACATCGGCAGTTTTGAAAACAGGTGATTTTACAGCGCCATTGGATGGGCGTTGTTATAAATATCCCGCAGTTGTTTCTTTACGAGATTTGAATACACATGGGTTGAAGACACATCCACGTGCCCAAGCATGTTCTGCAGAGAGTGAATATCTGCACCATTTTCAAGAAGGTGGGCTGCAAAGGAATGCCTAAGCGTATGGGGAGTGATATCCTTGCCGATTTTAGCACTGGCTGCATAGTGCTTAATCAGTTTCCAGAACCCCTGGCGGGACATTCTCTCGCCGGAAACATTGACGAAAAGGGCAGCTTCATCCGGGTTGGATACCATCTGCGGGCGGACGAGAGTTATGTAGCGTTCAAGAGCTTCGACTGCTTCAGGATACATGGGAATTGCCCTGTCTTTTACTTTTCCTTTGCAGACTATGCAGGCACCGCTCAAATCCACATCGCTGAGATTCAGATCTATAAGCTCGCTGACTCTTATGCCGGTTGCATAAAGAAGTTCAAGCATCGCTTTGTCTCGTATTCCCTTGGCATCAATCGGCCTGGGTTGGGAGAGAAGAAGATTTACCTCCTCAGTCGTGAGTATCTCCGGCAGATTTTTTTCGCTCTTTTCAGGCACAAGCTTCAATGACGGATTGTGGGAAAGCATTTGGTTTATGCAAAGATGAGTGTACATTCCTTTTATCGATGCTATGCATCTTGAAACAGTTGAAACAGACTTTCCTTTTTCACGGAGAGAGGTAATATAACTACCAAGATCATCATCATCTGCTGTGCATATGTCATGCTCAGTTTCTTCTGCAAGATACTCGCTCAGCTGGCGGATATCTCTTGTATAGGAAGAAAGGGTATTGCCGGAAGCGCCCTTATCCTCTCTCAGATATCGTTCATATTCTTCAATGCATTCTATGTCCGTCATAAAATAACCTCGCTGTATAATTAGGTAAACATAATTTAATTACAAAATATTACAAATCAGATAAAATGTCAAGCAAAATTTAATAGTTTTTGAAATATTTTTGAAATTTATTTGAACTATAAATGACAACTATTAACAGAATGCGATTTACATAAATAAAACAGGAAATTGCATAAACCCCTTGCAATTGTTAAACAAATAGCATATAATCAAACGTGGTATAACCACCAACCAGAGCGGAGACGGGAGATTATGTTTGAAGTTGACGAAATAAAAGCCGAAGAGAGAGAAATAAAGGTTGAAAGCATTGCAAAGGATATAATCGTTCTTGCCAGAAATACACTTCTGGTTAATTTCCGTTTTCTTGACCGTGCAATCTCCAATGTGGAATTTATCCCCGATAATAATATAAGCATAGCGACAGACGGCGAATTTATATATTATGGCCCGTGGTATATTCTCAGCATATATAAAGAAGATCAAAGCAGAGTTGCAAGAGATATTCTCCATGCAGTAATGCACTGTGTTTTCCGCCATAATTTCATCGGAAAGAATATAGACAGAATACGCTGGGATCTTGCAGCGGATATTGCAGTTGAAAATGCCATCAGAGACATGAATTCCAGGTCGGTCTATGCCGCAAGAGCGGGGCGGCAGGCGGGGACGATTGAAATGCTCAAAGCCGAAGTCGGAACTCTGACGGCAGAAAAAATATATAAATGGCTTGGAGACAGAGATTTCTCAGAGGATGAGCTTGAAAAACAGCGGGAAGACTTCATAGCTGACGGGCACGGCATCTGGTATGGCGGCTGGGACGCGAACGCTAAGAAAGATGAAAAGATAAACCTGCGGAAAATATGGGAGGATGTGTCCCGAAGGATGCAGACTGAGCTGGAGACAATGCAGCAGGATAAGGATTCAGCGCTGGTGCAGAATCTTAAAAGTCTCAACAGAACAAAACACAGCTATACCGATTTTCTCAAACGCTTCGGCGTTCACGGGGAGCTTTTGCAGATTTCCGACGAGGAGTTCGACAATAACTACTACACATATGGCTTGAAGCTATATGGCAACATTCCACTTATTGAACCTCTTGAATATTCCGAGCAGAAACGGATAAAGGAGTTCGTTATTGCAATAGACACATCCGGAAGTGTCAGGGGCGATGTCGTTCAGTCGTTTATTCAGCACACATATGATATTCTGCGGCGTCATGAAAATTTCTTCACAAGAGTCAATATGTATATAATCCAGTGCGACGACAGAATAGAGGACGTGACACATATAGAATGTATAGATGATTTTGAAAAATATCTCGCTTCTATGGAGATAAAAGGTCTCGGGAAGACTGATTTCCGCCCGGTGTTCAGCTATGTGGATGAGCTTATAAGAACAAAACAGCTGAAGGAGCTTCAAGGGTTAATTTATTTCACAGACGGGCAGGGTACATTTCCTGCAGAAAAACCCAAATACGACACTGCATTTATTCTCCACAGAGGGGATTACGAGGAACCGCCTGTGCCCATATGGGCGCAGCATATGACTGTTACGGAGGAGGATATTCTTGACAAACGATTTTCAGCTTGCTGATGGAGTCCTTACCATCAGAGACGGAGTGCGGTATCTTAAAAGCCAGCAGTTCGCCCAAAATTCCGATATTACCGAGGTATATATTCCAAACAGCGTGGGCTTTATGGAGGAAGAGGTTTTTGCAGAGTGCGAAAATCTGAGAAAAGTCAGACTCCCGGCAGGACTTGTGAATATTGGCGTCGCCACATTTGTATCCTGTATAAGCCTTGAGGACATAGTGCTTCCGCCCGGACTTAAAACAATTGATGACGGTGCATTCCTTTTCTGCCAGTCACTTAAAAGCATAAGCCTTCCATACGGGCTTGAAAGCATTCTTCAGCTTGCTTTTCAGAACACGGGACTCGAGAGCATAACGATACCGGAAACAGTGAAGGAGATAGGCGAAGAGGCGTTTTTCGAGTGCGAGGCGCTCACAGAGGTTAATGTTCTGGGCAAAGAGACTGTGATAGGTAAAAATGCCTTCGGCAGCAACTACAGCCTCATCAGAGGATTTATAGCCCCGGGGTACCCTGAGGAAAACAGCCCGCCGGCAGAAATGCTCTATTCTATGCTGTGGGCAGGCTGCCCTGAGAGGCATGATGAAAAGACATCTGCCAGGGCTGAAGGCTTCATCAGAAGCAATGAAAGTCTTGTTATGGAGAGAATATTCAAGTATAACAATATTCCTGCATTGAACGGCATTTCCGAGAGAAGATTGCTTGAACCTTCACACATTGATGCGTATGTGAAAACAGCGCTTGAACTTGGGATGACAGAAATAACAGCACTTCTTCTGAAGGCAAAGGGCGAAGAAAGAAATAACGAAGGAGAATTTGACCTATGAACATAAAGGAAGCAAAACTGCAAATAAGCAATGCAATGAGGGCGTATTTTGCAAAGGACGAATTCGGCAATTTTCTCATTCCGCCTGAGGTTCAGCGCCCGGTTTTTCTTATGGGGCCTCCGGGAATTGGCAAAACCGCGGTTATGAAGCAAATTGCAGACGAGCTGGGAGTAGGGCTTGTCTCCTATTCCATGACCCACCACACAAGGCAGTCTGCGTTAGGCCTTCCGGTTATAGTGCATAAGGAATATGCGGGCAAGGAATATGACGTTACAGAGTATACAATGAGCGAAATTATATCCTCTGTATACGATATGATTGAGGAAGCCGGAACAAAGGAGGGCATTCTTTTTCTGGACGAAATAAACTGCGTTTCAGAAACGCTTACCCCCACCATGCTTCAGTTCCTCCAGTATAAAACCTTCGGCAGGCTTGCGGTGCCCGGAGGCTGGATTGTAGTAACAGCAGGAAATCCGCCGGAGTACAACAGAAGTGTGCTGGAGTTTGATATCGTAACATGGGACAGACTGAAGAGAATAGATATCGAGCCGGATTACCCTGCCTGGAAGGAATTTGCCGTTAAAAGTGGAGTTCATCCCGCCGTTCTGACTTATCTTGATGCGAAAAAAGAAAATTTCTACAGAGTAGAGCAGGACGTTGACGGAAAGAGATTTGTTACGGCGAGAGGCTGGATGGATCTCAGTGACATGATAAAAATATATGAACTCAAAGAAATCCCGGTGGACGGACTTCTTATAGGTCAGTATGTCCAGGATAAAGAGATCGCTGAGGATTTTACCATTTATTATGATCTGTTCAAAAAATACCGTTCCGATTATAAGATTGGCATGATTCTCGACGGAACAGCACCTGCTGAAATAGAAAAGAGAGCCTCTGAGGCTCCCTTTGACGAACGGCTCAGCCTTATAGGGCTGCTTCTTGTCAACGTCAATTCGGACCTAAAGTCTGTTATAGAAACAGAGGATACCATCACTCAGCTCCTGCCAACGCTCAAGGAAATTAAAGCGGGTGCCGATATAAATGAAAAGACTGCTTCCATACGGGATAAATACGCAAAGGAAGAACGCCGGGGGACTCTTTCACCTGAAAAACGCAGGCGCTATGAGAGGATTCTGGAGCTTCTGGAAAAACACATTAAAAAGAATTCCGATTTTGCGGCGATTAAAGAAGAATATGATTCAATGGTAAAAGAAATGCGGTCTGACGCAGAAAAGACCGGGGCTAAGCTTGAAAACCTGTTCAGCTTTGCCGAAAAGGTTTGGAAGGACGGGCAGGAGCTGCTGATTCTCGTCACCGAAATGACTATAAGCTGGTATGCTGCCAGGTTCATATCCAGATACGGCTGCGATGCGTATTACCGCCACAATGAAGAGCTTATGTTCTATGAACGCCAGACTGAAATCATAAAACAGCTGGAACAGCTCGAAACCGAAGTTTGAACGATATAACAATATAACAAATCCGCGGGGGATTAGAATTCCTCCGCGGATTTGCACAAAATATTAGAAAAATTTTAAATCAGAAGTCCAGATATTCACCGGGAACTTCAAGGACAAAGTCGCTTACAGGGAAGGAGCAGCAGGGATGAATGTATCCATAGTGCATATCTGCCCAGCGGCGGACCTCGTTCTCATTGGGAACGAAGACCTTGCCTTCAACAAGCTTCGAACGGCACCAGCCGCACTCGCCTGCGCGGCAGCGTGAGGGAGCCTTTATACCGGCGCGCTCAAGAGCAACGAGAATAGGCTCGTTTGCGCTTGCACGAATCTGCCATTCCTGTGCACCCTGCTTGACAGTTCCGATGAACATGCCGTTTCTTGCCTTTTCGGGGTAGCCGACGCACTCCCAAGGCTTTTTAGTAACGTCGATGAGCTTGCGGCGGAACAGTCTCTCGGGAAGACCGAGCTTTTCGATTTCGGGCTTAAGGAATTTATACATTCCCTCTGAGCCGCAGAGGAATACGGAGTATTCTTCGCCGGCGGGAGCGTATTTGCTGATAAGCTCGGCAGTTATGAAGCCATGCTCATAACCTTCCTTTTCCTCATCAGAGAGGACATGAACAACCTTGAACTTGGGGCATTCGGCGGCAATTTTATCCAGCTCGTCTTTGAAGAGGATGGTCTCTTCTGAGGTTGAACCATAGAGGAGAGTAAGATTGAAATCTTCAACTCCGTCTCTGATTGCCTCTGCCATTGAGAGGAATGGAGTGATTCCGGAGCCGCCTGCAAGGCCGATAACGGTCGGGCAGTCGCGGAGATCTTCGTAGTAGAAGAAGCCCTGAGGACCTGATGAGGTGACCTCATCGCCTACCTTTAAGGTTTCGAGGAGCTTGTCTGCAACGAATCCACCGGGATTTGAGCGGACGGTGATTGCATATGTTCCGTCAAGAGCTTTCTTCGGTGAGTAGCAGAGAGAGTATGAACGGGTTACGAAGCTTCCGTCTATGGGGAGCTTGAGTGAAAGATACTGACCGGCACGGAAATAGGGGAGAGCACCGCCGTCTTTTGCAGCAAAAACAAAGGTCTTTGCATTTGCAGTTCCACGGTCGATAACATCTTTAACCTTGAGTCTGATAAAATCGGGGTGGAGAGCCTTTGCGTTCTGGTTGATTTTGAATTCGCCGTCTATTTCCTTTGCGGGAGCAGCCTGAATAGCCTGCTCACGGACCTTGCTCATGTTCTTGAACTTGAGCATGTCGAACTTGCCTATGAGGCCAACCTTGATTTTGAGATCTTCAGCCATTAGTTGTTACCTCCTTCTTCCCAGGCTTTCATATCTTTAAGGGCATTTGCTGCCATCAGCTGACCGCAGATAACTGCAGCGGAGTATCCGTCTCCTCTGGGACCTGCAGCACCGATAGGACGGAGCCCCTTGATGGGATAGTCTGTTCCAAGCATCATCATACGTGCCATCATGCCGTCCCAGTCTGTGGTCTCATAGCCGTAAACTGAGCCTTCAGGAGCACCGAGATAACGGGCAAAGGTCCACGGAGAGGAAACTTCCATCTCTTCAATGTGACCTGCAAGGTCGATTCCGGTCTTTTCCTTGAGGACGCGGAGCATTTTCTTGGCACCATCGTTCTTGAATTTGAAATAATCCTCCTGCTTGAGATCGTTCCAGTCTATGGGTGAACCGAAGGTCGTGAAGGAGCCGACGCATGTTCCCTTTGGTGAGAACTCGGGATTAACAACATTGTAGCAGAGGAATATTGAGTAGTTGTTAGTCTTCATGCCGCCCATGATGTCTTTATATTCCTGGGCAGAGTCTGCTGTTCCTGCAAGGAAGTAGGAATAGTCTGTTATTCCAAGCTCCTCGGCACTCTTGTCCATGCAGAAGTATGCAGTGTACATACGGGCACCGAATCTGCGGTTACGTGCTGCAGAAAGCTTCTTTTCACGTTCGGGTATGAGTTCTTTCGGCATCATCTTGCCATAGATTATATCCGGGTTGATATTTGCCAGAACATACTGGCAGTCAACCTGACCGAGAGACGTCTTAACACCGCAGAGCTTGTCTCCATCGAAGAGGAACTCCTCTGCACGGCAGTTGAACCATACGTCTCCACCGACTTCTCTGAAGCGCTCTATCATGGCAGTTGAATATTGATGTGAGGTATGTGCGGGGATGTATGCGCTTCTGGATACATATTTGTGAACCATTGCAGCATAGTGAATGAATGCCAGATGCTCCATGTCTACGCCGAGATATGACCAATATGTGCTGAGTATATCCTGGCACTTGAGAGGCAGATCAAGAGCATCAAATACCTTCTGGGTGCTGTATGCACCGCAGCGGAGCATGTCAGGGTAATCTGACTGGAGAACCTTGGAATCTGCATGCCCCTTTGATGCTGTTATGTAGGAAATTCCGTCGAGAACCTCCTGGAAAAGGTCGAACAGCTTCTGCATTTTCGGGCGTGAACCGGGAACATATTCTTCCATCTTGTCGATAAAAGCGTCTATACCGGAGGGCATTGTTACGTCCATGGGGGTGCCGTCTCTGTAGACAGAAATCGAACGGAAGCAGTCTTTGCATTCGATCCAGTCGAGCTTTACACCATATCCGTCAAGGATATTGCGGATATCTCCCGGATTATCTGCCGGACCGAAGTCGCACAGCTCGTGCAGGGAGGGTTCAATTTCAAAACGGCCTCTGCGGAAGCTTGTGGCTGCTCCGCCGGGGAGGTTGTGCTGCTCTATAAGCAAGGTCTTCTTGCCTGCAAGCTGGCACTGAAGGGCCGCTGACATGCCGGCGTTGCCTGCACCAACGACCACAACATCATATTTAGCCATTAAAAAACTCCTTTCATTTTGGTTGGTGGTTATACCAACTTTTGCGTTAAAAGAATATCATATTTTTGTGCTATTTGCAACAACAATTAGAACTGATTCAACTAATTATTGCCAATAATTTGTTAATCAATTATAATTATGTCAGTAAAACGTAGGCGGTTGAATATTATGGCAAACATTTTTGAAAAAGTAAGTCCCATGTCGCTGAGCGAAAGCGCCATGCTGGCACTGCGTTCAAAGATTCTGTCGGGAGAATTGAAAGCAGGGCAGTGGCTGCCGGCAGAGAGAGATATGGCAGATCAGATGGGCATAAGCAGAAGCTCTATCCACCAGGCTATACTGGAGCTTGATTATCAGGGCTTTGTTTCCATTGTGCCTCGCAGGGGAACAATGGTTTGTGACTATAGGAAATATCCCACACCCCAGTCACTGAGCGCGCTTATGAGCAACGATTCACTCGAGCTGGATAAGTCACTGTTTGATGATATGATGGCATTCAGGCTCTGGCTGGAATCTGAATGCGCGCGCTGTGCCTGCAGAAACATATATGACGGCACCTTCGATGAAATGCAGCAGATAGTCTATGACCTCACAAAGCCGGGCGCCGATGTTGCTGATCTCATATACAGCTTCCACTATAAGCTTACTCAAGCATCTGGGAACAGTCTGTATAGCATGGTTTTCAGGGGGTTTGAACCGGTACTCAGAGCAACTATCGAGCATCACTATTCTGTTAAAGCTGGGGATGTCACCCAGACTGCGCAAATGAGGCAGCAGCTTCTCGACCACATAAAAAATAAGGATGAAAAAGCAGCAGCTGAGTGCGTAACCGAAATTATACAGCAGGGAATCAGCGTTCTTGAAGAACGCTACAAAATATCAAACTAAAAAGAGAGGGAAAAATGAAAACAAATCGCAAAAAATCGGCGATAGTCCTTGCGGTGCTTCTCGTGGCGGTTTTTGTATGCATGATTATTGCAAATGCAATACAGACCGGAAACGGCAGCATAGACATTCAGGAAGGATATATCGCACACGAAGTCAACGGCAATGAAGGGGCACTCTTCTATAAGCTTTATGTCCCCGAAAATGCCACAGAAGAAAATCCGGCACCGGCTGTTCTGCTGCTCCACGGCTACCAGAACGACCATGAAACCTGCGCTGCATACGCAATCGAGCTTGCACGCAGAGGCGCAGTCGTCATGGCAATAGATGAATATGGCCACGGAAATTCAACTCTCGGTCTTGTTAACAGAGGGTATGTGAATCACAAGGTTACCGTGAACTATGGAGAAGACAGCGAAGAGGCAGGCACCTTCAAGGAAATCGGCGGCCAGATACGCTACCGGGTTATGATGAACTTTTCTAACCTGAGCTTCTTCAACGATAAATATACAACCGATAAAGACGGAAATACCCTGACAGACAGCTCTGCCGGAGGAATTGCCGCATATGCAGTTTTGTCTGAATACCCGTTTGTGGATTCAAGCAGAATGGCTCTCAGCGGCCATTCAATGGGAACGTGGTCATCCTGGAGCGTTGCTGCCGCATATTCAGGGTCAGATATTATGCCCAAAGCCACAGTGCTCCAGTGCGGAGAGCTTTTCAGAGACAGTGCATACGACAGTGAAAATGTGAAATTCAATAATGTGCTGCTTCTTCAGGCAAAATGGGATGAATTTTCCTATTTCAGAGATTATAAAAACATAGTCAGCGATGAGCTGCTAAAATCAGACCTGCGCACCGAATTCCTGGGAACAACGGCAGATGCTGCTGCCTGGAACACAACATACGGCACATTTGAAGATGGTTCTGCACGCAGAATCGAGCTTCTAATGACGAACCACCGCCTGACGACCCACAATGCACATGGTCTTGCCACTGCACTTGAGTGGTTTGACGACACAATAAATCTCCCAAATTCCTTTGATTACACAAACCAGGTTGCAATGACAAAGGAACGTCTTGTGCTGTGCGCTATGCTCTGTGCCGTTTTTGCGATGCTTCCGTTTATGAATATACTTCTCGGAACATCTTTCTTTGGCAAGGTTCCCCAGAAGCTGCCTCCTCAGGAGACAATGAAGACAAACAAAAAGTGGTGGAAGGGCGCAGTCATAACAATGCTTCTTGCATTCTGCACATATCCGTTCATGACTCAGCTGGGTCACGGCTTACTGCCACTGCCGGAGAATATTTTCAGGATGACAGTTGGAAACGGATTCCTTTCATGGTATCTGCTTCTTATCCTTATAATGATTATTCTCACAGCCGTTGCCCGCAAAAAGGCTAAGAAAAACGGGGGAGACGCAAGCTACTGGTCAATGGGGCTTGCCGAGGCTGATAATCCGGATAAAATAAGCTGGAAGCTTATGGGAAGATCTGCTCTGCTGGCTCTCAGCATGGTGGCGCTTATGTATGTTATGGTTGTCATATGTGAAAAGGCATTCAAGCTGGACTTCCGCTTCATATGGCCCTTCTTCAAGAGCTTCAGCCTGACACGTTTCGGCCAGTTCTGTGTATATATTCTAATCTTTGCAGCCTTCTTCCTGCTTAACAACAGCAAGATTATGGCGTCATCCCGCTGCGCCGGAACATATGAACCGGGCTTCAAGGGATTTGTGAAGTGCTGGTGGCGGAATGCCCTAATGATGGTCGGAGGAATTTTGCTCATAGTTCTGCTGGAGTATATTCCCTTCTTTGCAAATCTCGGACCTGGTGCTGACCTGCTCTTCGGCTCAACCTTCGGCGGACCCTTCATGTCTCTGCTTATACTCTTCGCTCCTCAGGTAATCGTGTTCAGCGTTATAGGAACATACATATACCGCAAGACCGGAAGCGTATATACCGGAGCATTCACAATCGCAACTCTCGCCTGCTGGATAGTAACCGGCGGATCAAGCATGATGTAATACGTAATATGTAATAAAAAACTCCTGCAGGAAATACCCTGCAGGAGTTTTAAATAGAAATTGCTGAATACTCAAAATTATCTTTTAAGGCTATCACTGTCCAGAAGAAAGTCCTGCACTCCAATGCGCAATATGCCATATTCGTCAATCCAACTCTTTCCATAGCTTTTAGAAACAACTATTTTCTTAAAAGAATCTCCAGCAGCGCGAAGCGAACGCAGTTCTGCTGCCTGCTTCACCTCATCATCCATATTAAGAGCAGACTGAATGTAATATTTTTCAGCCCCCATTCTGGCTATAAAATCAATTTCCAAGGACTTTTGAGAACGTTTTCCGTCGCTGTTTCGGTCAACAACGCATACCACACCCACATCAACCGCATACCCTCTTGCTATAAGTTCATTATAAATCACATTTTCCAATATATGTGTTTCTTCCTGCTGCCTAAGACCCAGGTGAACATTGCGGAGCCCAACATCTGCACAGTAATATTTTGAAGGATAATCAAAATATCTTTTTCCCTTCACATCGTAACGGTTAGCTTTCGAGAACAAAAAGCAATCTTGAAGATAAGATAGATACAGGCTGACAGTTTCAGAGTCAACCTTCTGCCCTTTAGCCGATTTAATCGTATTAGCAATCTTGCTGGAATTAGTAAGTGAGCCAATCGAAGAACACAGGCTGCTTGTTAAATCCCGCAATACGCCGGGAAGCATAACACTGTAACGTTCCTCTATGTCTTTGAAATATATTTCCTCAAAAAGAGAGTTTAAATATTCATATTTCTCTTGATCAGAGGAAAGCTGCAAAAGATACGGCATACCTCCAAACATGATGTATTCATTATAGGCATCAGACTTATCAAGCCCGGAAGCCTCATAATATTCTTTGAAAGTTAGCGGACATACGTGTATAG
>R03__coassemble_532_pt1 | contig 21279 bp, 16 predicted proteins | sample R03__metabat2_high_PE_048 | metagenome-assembled genome bin R03
GTTTCAACACCCTTGGAATTATAGCAGCGATACTGACAGGAGTTTCTTGCCAGGCTCGAACTATAATATTTTATTACTGCATATTTGGCAACGTTATCCTGAACGAAGGAAGGAACGACATTCACATCATAATCGGGCATAATGAAGTAATCATTTTTGCCGTCGTTTTCGACCTTAATCTTAGAGCTGCCGTCTGAGTACATGACATCACATGAATCATAAACCCATCCGCTTAACGGGAATGAGGCTATGATGACCTTATCACCGGCTTTTGCCTTTGTCGCCCAGGTTGAAACATCTCCTGTTTCGGAATCTATTACCGTGAGCATTGCAAAGCTGGTGCTGCTGTGGTCAACTTCAGTAATTTTGTGAGATTCGCGTGAACCATAGCCGTCGGAGAGCTTAATGGTTACAACGGTTTCGGCATTGGGCATCTTGAAGGAATAGACGTTGCTTCCAAGATCTGTTACCTTGATGCTGGTATCACCATTGATGATGATATCGTCCACACCGGTTGCTGCCTCGGGAGAAACAGTCATGTAGATGATGCCGCCGACAGGAGCTGTGCCCTTTGTGAGCTTTTCGCCGTTATACTCGAAGTATGCGGTGGTGCTTCCATTGATTGTCTGTGCGCCTTCATAGCTCACAACATAGGATATGTTCTTCTGCTCTGCCTTCTTGAAGGTTGCAGATACATTTACATTGTAGTTGGGCATCAGGAATTCATAAATTCCGTCATTATCGCTGTCTTTAACGCTGACTGCTGCTATCTTTCCGTCTGCCTTCTGGTAGATCACGGATTCAACAACATAACCTGCGTCCGGCTCGATAAATACGAGAACCTGATCGCCGTAATCTGCTGCATCGCATACTGCTCCGCCTACATAAACCTCGATTGTGCCGTATGTGGGCTTGAGGCACTTGATGGAGTAATCACCCTTCTCATAGATAGTTGTGATTTTGACATCGGATGCGGGCATGGTGAAGGAATTATCTGTTACAGGCACGTATGCATCGCTGTCTGTGCGGGTTACGGTGACTGAATGTGCTGCATAACCGGACTGGGGTGCAGGATAGATTGTTACAGTGTCTCCCGGCTGTGCTTTTGTTGCATTTGTGTCTGTTCCTACAACACAGTATGTGGATCCCTTGCCCTGATCATTGAAGCTGATTGAATAACCAGTTGCAACAGGAGAGGCGGAAGGACTTACTGTGGGAGTTGCAGTAGGTGCAGTGGTGGGAGTTACAGAGGATGAAGGAACAGGAACATATACAGTCTGACCAACCTTGACATAGTTCAGGTTGATATTGCTGTTGAGCCCTTCAAGAACTGTGTAGAAATTATAGTAGTTAACATTGTATCCGTTGCAGATTGAAAGCATGGTCTCGTTGCTGAGAACCTTGTGTGCAACGACACAATAGTATGTGCCTGATTTGGGAGCAGTTAAAGTGGGAATATAAACAACCGTTCCCGCCTTAACATTGCGGGTGTTGGTGATTCCGCTCATGCTGCAGATTAAGTTAGCATATGTGTTGTAGCTCACTCCCAGGCTGTTGCATATACTGTAGAGCGTTTCGTTGCTCAGAACAGTGTGAGGAATGAGATAATATGCTATGTAGTCACCAGTCTTGAGATTGCCGGTTACAGCAGAGGTTGATGAGCTGCTGGTGGTAGTAGTTGTATCGACATTTGTGACTATCTTTATCGTTCCATTCTTAATCATGTCCGCAACTGTTGTTCCGTTAGGCAGAACAACAACTGTTCCGGCTGCAAGGGAATTCAGGTTTGTGGATGAATCCCAGCCGTTAAGAATGTATATGGCTTCCTTTATATAATCATAGGGCAAGCCAAGGGCACTGCAGATAGAAGAAACGGATGTGCCGCTTGATCTTACAGTGTAAGAGTAAGTGTATCCCCGTTGGTGAATCCATCTGCGTTTGCTTCATCGCCGCCGATGCCTACAAAAAGGCTGAACGCCATGCAGAGGCAGAGCAGCATGCTCAGTAAACGTTTGTTTTTCATACAAGATCCTCCTATATAGCCACCTTTTATCCCCTTGGGCATAATCATCCCATTAGTGGCCTAATATATTGATGACATAATAGCGCAATTGAAACCAAATTGCAACACTTTTTTCAAAAAAATTTCAAAAAAATTTCAGCGCTGTCTTTTAATTAATAATTTATTCACTTTTTATGACAACCGGGTATAAAAAAGAAGCGCTTTTCGCGCTTCTCTGAAAGAATTTAATTTATTTGGTTACTCATGGATATATTTGTATCTCTCTGCTTTTTCAAGAGTTATGTTATATTTCTTCAAAACTCCGTGGATGCTTATTGTCCAGTCGTCCTCAGGGTCAAAAAGCCGGGTTTCTCCATCGATTTCTATTTCAACCCAGGCGTGAGGGCGGCGATCGGGCCCCATGGTGCCGCTGTAGGCTGTGGCATCATATCCGATTTCCCTGGCGAGCAGGCAGAAAACGGAGGCAAAATTATAGCAATTGCCCTTTCCGGTTGTGAGCATGGTGTATGCTTCCTCATCCACCCAGCCGGTTGCCCCGAAGTCATAGTAGTTGCGGCGCCGGTATGTGTAGCTGTTTACTACATATTTATATAGTGCTTCCAGCTTTTCCTCGTCTGTCATTGAAGAGTCAGTCTGCTCTGAGACTATATTCTTTATAAGCTCCTCCAGCTCTGCCGCCTCTGCAAAATCCGAATCAATATTGAGTGACACCTCGTCCTCCGGTTCTTCTTCGGGCTTTTCGAAAGTCTTTCTCTCCTCAACATCAACTATCGTTTCAAGGCTGCCCTCTGCATATGTGTATACAGTGAAGCCGGGATAATAAAGCTCTCCGTCTTTTCCGGAGCCGAGGCAGCTTGATGCATAATCGGAGCTCTCCGGCATGCCGGTTGCTTCATAAAGCTTCTGAACATCCTCCCCGATGAGCGCGGCTGCCGCCTGCATCAGTTCATCGCTGTTTTCAGCTGCGGCATCGGCTGAAGCAGAGGATGCCTGCTCGGCAGCCACAGGTGGGGCAAGAAGATTTGAAAGGTTCCTCTCGACGATTTCAAGTATCACAAGATCGGTTCCCTCTTCTATTTTGCCGAGATTGTATTCAGAATCTCTTGAAAATTCCGCTTCGCCGAAGCTTTGTGCGAGGAACGGGTACATTTCTATTCCGAAGGAGTCTCTCCAGCAGAAAAGGCTGCCCTCTGCATTGGGATTAACCGTTTCTATTTTTATCGCATTTCCTTCATTCGGATCATTGAGGCATTCATAGGTAAATTCTTCAAGAGATACTACCCGGCCTTCGGCTCCGGCGGCAGCGGGATAGAGCATATTATAAAGGTCCCCGGTGTGAGTTCCTTCTATGGCATAGGGCTTTTCCCCATATGAGGTGCTTATGCCCGCAGCGGAGAGTATCGCATCGGTTCCCTTGGCTGCACCTGCGGCAGTCCAGTGGGAATCGGTGGAATAATATAATATTGTAGAACCTTCAAAGGCTTCGAATAAATCTGCATAGACAATGCCGTATTTTTCAAGATAGGGCTTCAGCCCTTCGGCATTGGAATTTTCGTGGTTGTTTGGAATATACGAGGGCATATTGCCGGGATAAAGGCTGCTTTTATTGGGCGCAATCGTGAACACGAACTTTATGTCTCTTGACTTGAGACTGTTATGAATGTGGGCGAGATTCATTGCGATGGTCTCCAGCTCGCTATCTTCCAGAGATTTCCCCATATAGTCATCCAGCTCGGAGCTGTAGTAAAGCCAGCCGTTGTTCCCTAAAAGCACCTGATCCTCGGTCGAGGTCTTGAAAAAGGCGCTGTTGAGCTTTGCCCAGGCAGTTATAAGCCGTGGGCGGAGAGCAAACCGGTCTGCAAAATAATCGCTGAGCTGGCTGAGATATTCCGAATTGAAGCTGCCGTCATCTGCAGTGAGCTTCGGGGCAGGGCTTTGAATTTCATTTGCCAGAGCAGGGCTGCCTCCGAACACCAGCATGCCAACGAACGGAACAAGGCAGATTATTATAAACAGCACTATGAAGATTTTATTTAACAGTTTAATTTTCATAACAATTGCAGCACTCAGAACTGGAAATATATAAACGGGCTGAAACCGCCCTTTGAAAGGCTTAGTATACAGAGCAGGAAAAGCACTATGCCTGCTGCGTTTTCAAGGGCAGTTGCATTGGCAGCGCCGATGCTACCTTTAAGCTCATGCCGTTCCTTCAGCCATGGAACAAAGCTGCCGCACAGCAGAATGCCTGCAGCAAGAGCAAATACTGCTGAAGGGGTGAGGAGCTTTGAAATAAGATATGTGCCCTCTGCATTCATGCCGCCGGTGAACATGTTCCCTATCATCATAAAAGCTTCGGAAACAGAGTCTGCTCTGAAGATGACGAAAAGCAGCATGACAGAAATAAGCGTGTATACTTTCCCGATGATGAGCTGGGGCAGGGTCTTATTCCTCCGAGCAAACGGGAGTATATTCATGTCTTCCAGTGAGCTGAGCAGCCCGTGGCACAGCCCCCACAGAATAAACGTCCAGTTTGCGCCATGCCATATTCCGGTGCAGAGGAAGACAGTCATTCTGTTGAGCATAGCTCTCCGCTTCCCCCTTCTGTTTCCTCCAAGGGGAATATAGAGATAGTCCTTGAACCAGGTTGAAAGGGAAATATGCCATTTTCTCCAGAATTCCTTTATTGAGGATGCGGAATAGGGAAAATTGAAGTTTTCGGGGAAATGAAACCCGAAGATGCCGCCGAGCCCTATTGCCATATCGCTGTATCCGCTGAAATCATAATAAATCTGCAGCATATAGCAGATTCCGCCAAGCCACATAAGCCTGAAGTCGGTCTGGCCGTTTTTGAGGCATTCATTAAACACGGTATCGGCAATATGCCCCAGAACATCGGAAATGAGAAGCTTCTTCGCCATTCCCTTTATAAATCTGCGTATTCCCGATGCCGTCAAGCCTGCCGTGCATTTTCTGCTCGTCAGCTCGTCTATGCAGGAGGAGTATTCAACTATAGGCCCGGCAAGAAGTCTCGGGAAGAAGGAGATATAGAGCAGCACATTGACAAAGCTTTTTGACTTCTTTTCAGGGCTGCGGTATACATCTATAACATAAGAAATGCCCTGGAAGGTGAAGAAGGATATGCCGATGGGCAGGGTTATCCCGATAGGTGCAAGCTGTGTTCCGAGAGCGGTGTTTATGTTTTCTATTATAAAATCTGTATATTTAAAAATACACAGCATCAGCAGGTTGAGCGCAACTGCGATGCCGAGCACTATTTTCCTTTTTTCGCTGCTTCCGCCAAGAATCAGACCTGCTGCATAGTTTATGGCAACAGAGAGCAGCAGAAGCGGAACATACTGAAGCTGGCCGAAGGCATAAAAAATAACGCCTGCGGCTGAAAGCAGTATGTTTTTGTATTTCATACTGCCGTTAAGACGATACAGTATGATTATAACCGGCAGAAATATGAAAAGAAATGCCGGACTGCTGAATAACAAGGCTGCTCCTCCTTTAAAGATACTCGCGGCAGAAAGTGTTCAGATATTCATACATGGGCATGAGACGTGCAAATGAGGCCGCAAGCAGCTGCGGCAGCTCAGGGTTAAAAAGCTCTCCGCCGAAATCATGCTTGCTGATAACGCTTACCCATTTGCGGTTGTACCATTGGTTTACAAGCTCGCCGTAATCCGCCTTCGGCTTTTTATACTGCTCGCCTTCGATTTCCATTCCCTGTATTGCGTCGACCTCCTCTGCCAGGCGCTGAAACCGGGAGGGATTTGCATCGATGCTCTTTCGGAACGCTTCCATCTCGCTGCTTTTTGCGCAGTAGAAGCCCATTCCGTAGCACCAATCCTTTGGCGTTATCTCGAAGAAAAAGGATGGTCCGTTATAGCCGTTGCTTCTGTTTTTTATTGAAAACCAGAGATTTTCCTTATATGGTCCCCTGCCATACAGCCTTCTGGCATCTCTGTATATTCTGGAGGCATGACCCTCCAGCTCTGAAAGGGGAAAATCCTTCTGAAGAAGCTCGGTTGTCTCTGCAGCAAGAGCTTTGAAGGGTGTGTTCAGCACCTCTTCAAACTTTTCCTTGTGCTCGATGAACCAGGGCCGTTCATTATTGAAAACGAGATCCCAGAAAAATTCTGAGGTTTCGGGTGTGAATCCGCTGAATTTAGTAGTATCAGGCATCGGTTAACCTTCTCTGAAATCGTATGTTCTGTATTGGATTGCCTCTGCAACATGGAGTGGTGAAATTTCATCCTCTCCCGCCAGATCTGCGATGGTGCGGGCAACTCTTAAAATTCTGTCGTAGCTGCGGCCGGTGAGCCCCAGAGAATCAAACGCCTGCTGCATAAGCCTTTCGCATTCAGGAGTCAGGGAGCAGTATTCTCTCAGCTCCCTTGTTCCGATATATGCGTTGCACATGGTGTTTTCTCCGTATCGGCGGCGCTGCAGCTCTCTTGCGGCATTGACTCTTTTTCTGATTTCTGCTGAGCTTTCAGCAGGAGCCCTTGACTTCAGTTCATCGAACTCCAGGGCAGGCACCTCGACCATAAGATCAATTCTATCCAGCAGCGGGCCGGAGATTCTGCTGTGGTATCTTCTTATATCATTGGCATTGCATTTGCATCTTCCCGAAGGATGGCCGTACCACCCGCATTTGCAGGGGTTCATGGCGCACACCAGCATAAAACGGCTCGGATAGCTGACCGTGCCGGATACTCTTGATACCGTCACTTCTCCGTCCTCCAGGGGCTGACGCAGCACCTCCAGCACATCGCTGCGGAACTCCGGAAGCTCATCAAGAAACAGAACTCCGTTATGGGCAAGGCTTATTTCTCCCGGGCGGGGAGTTGAGCCTCCACCAGCCAAACCTGCCGCAGACACGGTGTGGTGGGGAGATCGAAATGGTCTCGTGGCAATAATCGGGTGGCTTTTTGACGTGAGCCCCGCGACGGAATATATCTCGGTCGAGCTTATTATTTCCTCGCGGCTCATATCCGGAAGAATGGTGGGCAGGCGCTTTGACATCATTGATTTTCCCGCTCCCGGAGGCCCAACAATAAGAATATTGTGACCGCCGGCTGCGGCTATTTCAAGTGTTCGCTTGACATTTTCCTGCCCCTTAACATCTGCAAAGTCAAGGGCAGTGTCTGCATATACGTTAATATCAGGAGCATCCATGGGAGAAATAATTTCCTCCCCTGTTAAATGGCGTATGAGCTGCTCCACATCAGTCACGGGATAAATTTCGACTCCGTCTGCAAAAGCCGCTTCCTGGGCGTTCTCTGCCGGGACGAAAAGCTTTATTATTCCGCTTCTCATTGACGCTATCGCCATTGGAAGGGCACCTGTGACAGGGCGGAGCTCACCTGCAAGGGAGAGCTCTCCTATAAATGCAGTATCTTCGGAAGGTATATCTATGCTGTTGTCTCCGGATGCAGTTACGATTCCGATAAGAATCGGAAGATCATATACCGTTCCGATTTTTCTCTTATCTGCCGGGGCGAGATTGACGGTAAGTCTGCTGACAGGGAATTTGAAGCCTGCATTTTTTATTGCAGCCCTCACTCTCTCCCTTGATTCCTTAACTGCCGCATCCGGCAGCCCTACCAGTTCAAAGTTCGGCAGTCCGTTTGTTATATTGACCTCAACGGTCACCTTATACCCGCCGACGCCGTCGACTCCGAAGCTGTTAATCTGTGCAAACATCCCTCAACCTCACCTCTTCTTTTATTCAGCTCTCTTTTACTGCCGTTACAGCTATATTCAGCTCCTGAAGCTGCTTCGGTTCAACAGGAGACGGAGCTCCCATCATAACGTCTCTTGCATTCTTGTTCATGGGGAATGCTATAACCTCTCTTATGCTCTCCTCGCCTGAAAGGAGCATGACCATACGGTCTATTCCCGGAGCAATTCCTGCATGGGGAGGTGCCCCGTAGCAGAATGCATTGTACATTGCGGGGAATTTCTTTTTTACGTCCTCTTCTCCCAGGCGGACAAGCTCGAATGCCTTTATCATAATATCAGGGTCATGATTACGCACAGCGCCGGAGGAAAGCTCCACTCCGTTGCACACGAGATCATACTGATCTGCAGTGATGGTAAGGGGGTCGATTTCGCCGCTTTCTGCCTTCAGAAGAACATCAAGCCCTCCTGAGGGCATGGAGAACGGATTGTGGCAGAATTCCAGCTCGCCTGACTCCTCTCCGATTTCATACATTGGGAAGTCAACTATCCAGCAGAACTCGTAGCGTTCCTTGTCCATATGCCCGGCGCAGGCATTGCCAAGCATTTTTCTCATAACGCCCGCGGTCTTGACTGCCTCGTCCTTCTTTCCGGCAGCAACTCCCACAAGTGTGTTGGGTTTAAGCTTAAGAGCGGAAATGATTTCGTCTTTTCTGTCTGCAAGGAACTTTGAAACTCCGCCCACCAGCTCTCCGTTTTCATCAAGTCTGAACCAGTATGGCTTGAAGCCCGCCTGAACCTCAACATCGGCGCAAAGCTTGTCTATATTCTTTCTTGTGAGCTCGCAGCCGGACACTGCAATCGCCTTAACAGTGTTTCCGGGGGCAAAGGGTGCAAATTCTGTGCCTTGAACCAGATCTGTTATGTCTTCAACAAGAAGGTCTATTCTGAGATCAGGCTTATCTGAGCCGTATTTCTCCATAGCCTCGGCATAGGGTATTCTTCTGAAGGGTGCCTGAGAGGCAATATTATATGTTCCGTATTTTGCGAAAATCGGCGGCAGAACATCCTCAAGAACTGCAAAGACATCCTCCTGGCTTGCAAATGCCATTTCCATATCAAGCTGATAGAATTCTCCGGGAGAACGGTCTCCTCTGGCATCTTCATCACGGAAGCAGGGGGCAATCTGGAAATATCTGTCGAACCCGGAGGTCATGAGAAGCTGCTTGAACTGCTGAGGTGCCTGGGGAAGAGCATAAAACTCGCCCGGGTGCTTTCTTGCAGGAACGAGATAGTCTCTTGCGCCCTCGGGGGAGGAGGCAGTGAGAATTGGAGTTGTTATCTCTAAAAATCCGTGCTCCGTCATTGCGCTGCGGATTGCAGAGACCACATTGCATCTGAGTATGATATTCTTTTTAACTGCGGGGTTGCGCAGGTCGAGATATCTGTATTTGAGACGCTGTGCCTCATCGGCATCACGGCTGCGGTTTATTTCAAAGGGCAGCTCGTTATAGCGGCATTTTCCGAGAACCTCGATTTTCTCAGGAACGACTTCTATGTCTCCTGTAGCCTGCTTGGGATTGGGGCTTTCACGAAGGCGGCACACACCCTCCACCGATATGGTGGATTCCTTGTTTATGCCTTTAATCTGAGATATAAGCTCATCGTTCTCCACGACCACCTGTGTTGTTCCATAGAAATCCCGGACAACAACGAACGCGAAGCCGCTTCCGACCATACGGACGTTCTCCATCCAGCCGACGATTTTTACTTTTTCTCCGGCATTCTCTGCCCGGAGTTCATTGCATGTATGAGTTCTGGATTGAAACATAATTACGCCTCTTTTATTATTGGATTATTATTTCTTTTATTTATTTCTGACCTGATATATTCTGCAGCCTCATGAGTTGAAAGACTGACCTGCTCGCCCGTCTCCATATTCTTCACGGCGAGCACACCTGCAGAGATTTCATCCTCTCCAAGGAGTACGGCAAATGGGATTTTAAGCTTGTCTGCATAGCTCATTTTTGCCTTGAATTTCTTCTTTTCAACATAAAGCTGTGTCCTTACGCCAGCATTTCTGAGCACAGTTGCTGCCGAAACAGCAGGGCCTATATCTTCAGTCATTGGAATCACAACTGCATCGCAGGGGGCAGTCACCGTCTCATCGCTCAATAGCCCCTGCTCATTAAGGACATAGAACAGTCTTGTGAGACCTATTGAAATTCCGACTCCCGGAAGCTGCTTGTCTGTGTAGTACCCGGCGAGATTATCATATCTCCCTCCGGAGCAGACCGAACCTATCTCCGGGTGCTCCGTCATGATAGTTTCATATACAGTGCCGGTGTAGTAGTCGAGGCCTCTTGCAATGGTGAGATCAATCATGAAGTTTTCTTCAGGAACTCCGAACTCCTTCAGATGCTCAGTGACGGTTTTCAGCTCATCGAGCCCCTGATCAAAGGTGGCGTCCATTCCTCTGAACTGCTCAAGTCCTTCAATAACATGGTCGTTACTGCCGGAGATTGCCATGAAATCCATGACGTTATCTGCCTTGCAGGGCAGCATCTGAACATCTTCTATGAGAAGCTGCCGCACCTTTTCTGCGCCTATTTTATCCAGCTTGTCTACCGTGCGCATAATATCCGCAGCCTTCATGGACATTCCGTTCATGCTGTAGAAGCCATTGAGTATTTTCCGATTGTTTACATGGATTTTGAACTTTCTGAAGCCGAAACGCGTGAAGGTGTTATAGATTATGGCAGGAATTTCCGCATCGTTCATAATATCCAGGCTGCCGTCTCCGATTACATCTATATCAGCCTGGTAAAACTCTCTGAAGCGCCCACGCTGGGCTCTTTCTCCCCGGTATACCTTGCCTATCTGGTAGCGGCGGAAGGGGAAAGTCAGCTGACCGTAGTTTGCAGCCACATATTTTGCAAGTGGAACCGTTAAATCAAAACGGAGAGCCAGATCGCTGTCTCCTTTTGTGAAGCGGTATATCTGCTTTTCTGTCTCCCCGCCTCCCTTGGCAAGGAGAACCTCTGCTGATTCAATAACCGGTGTATCCAGGGCTGTGAAACCATATAGTGAGTATGTGCTGCGGAGAATATCAAGCATTTTCTCCATTTTTGCCTGATCTGCAGGAAGAAGCTCCATAAATCCTGACAGAGTGCGGGGCTGAACCTTTGGCATAATTGTCTCTCCTCCTTATAATTTAGACGGATTGACTATATTACGCCAATCCAGATCGCCGCGGCGAAGCCCCTGAATGAGAACCTCTGCAGTTGCGGCGTTGGTTGCGAAGGGTATCTGATACTGGTCGCACAGACGCTCTATTCTGTTTATATCATCAAAACCCTTAGGGTTGGCAGGGTCACAGAAAAACAGCACCAGATCTATTTCATTATAGGATATTCTGGACGCTATCTGCTGCGCTCCTCCCTGATCCGCATGCATGTATAGGGTGATGGGCAAACCCGTTGCCTCACTCACCAGCTTCCCGGTGACGTGGGTTGCGCAAAGGGAATGCTCCGCCAATATTCCGCAGTAAGCAATGCAGAACTGGGTCATAAGTTCCTTTTTTCTGTCGTGAGCCATTAGTGCGATGTTCATTTGTTCTTTTCTCTTTCTTTTCTTTTTCTTTTTCTGTTGTTTATATTATCTCAGAAGAGTCATTTCGGCTTCTGATGAATCACTGTATGAGCAGATGTTTATATAAACATCCATAATTTCTCTCGCCATAAACTGGACATTGGCGCCTGCGCCACCTCGTTCAACGATAACACATATGGCAACCTGGGGGTCTTTATAAGGACCATAGCATATGAATATTGCATCGTTTGCTATTCCTTCACCCTTCTGGGCGGTTCCGGTCTTTCCGGCACATACCCAGCTGCAGTCAATCCATTCAAGATAGTTTACCTCGTTCCAGGGGCTGTTAAGAACAAGCCACATTCCTTCATGAACAGCGTCCCAGTTATACTGGGCGCTTTCAACCGTTGACATTACCTTGTCTTCCAGGTCCTCGTCGCGGTCGTATATCTTTTCTGAATAGTCATAGGTTCTGATTGCCTTGAGAATTGAGGCTGAGTATCTTATTCCGTTGTTTGCAATCGTGGCGCAGTATTCTGCCAGCTGAAGAGGTGAGAATATGGAGTCTGACTGGCCGATTCCCGCCTGCAGCGTGTCTCCTATTCGCCACTCGGTTCCTGTGTAGTCGGAGTGGTTATCACGGTTTGACATGTTTCCCACTGTTTCAACAAGCTCTATGCCTGTTGATGAGCCCAGACCGAAGGCATGTGCATATTCTCCCAGTGCGTCAACGCCCAGCTCATTGGTGCAGGAATAGAAGAAATAGTTGCAGGAATCTCTCAGTGCAGTTGACACATTCTCCAGCGGATGAGTGTATCCCTGCTGCCATATCCAGCATTCAGGGGCGTAACCCTCGGCTGCGTACTTTGTGAAAACGCCCTCGCATTTAACCTCGGTCTCTGTGTTTATAATACCCTCGCTCAGGGCTGCAATTGCAGTGCAGGGCTTGAAGGCTGAGCCGGGAGCGTAGGCGCCCATCAGAGCTCTGTTGAAAAGCGGGGAATTGTCTTCTGCAAGAAGCTCAGAGTATTTTTCGATAATAGTCGAAACATCATATGTGGGGTAGCTTGCTATGGCAAGGGGCTCGCCGGTTTTCACATCTACCACGACCGCCGCTCCGCCTGTTATTTCGTCCTTCATTTCAGGGTCGTAGTCGCCTCTGGCAAGACCTTCTGCGCGCTCCGTCGCTCTCGTCTTCCTAAGGCTTGTTATGCCGTTAGCAAGAATACGCTCAGTCTGTTCCTGGAGTACGCTGTCTATCGTGAGATAAATATGGTTTCCCGGCGTCGGCTCTTCAAGATAGACCGTGCTCAGTATGGTTCCTGAGGCGTTTTTCGTCTCCTCAACCTCACCGTCTTTTCCGTGGAGATATTCCTCGAATGCATACTCAATGCCGTCTTTTCCAACGTTGGCATCGTTTGCATAATCGTATAGCGAATATTTCTCGTATTCCTCCTGGGTCATAAGGCCGACATATCCCAGAAGATGTGCTGCGTATTCCGTTCCGTATTCTCTGGTGTATGCGCGGGACACTTCAATGCCTGTGAGCTTGTTCTCCATGATGGTTGAGATAAGCTCCATGCTGGCATCCTCTACGAAAATATAGTCTGCAGTGTTTATCGCATATCTCACATTTATTGAATATCTGACTCCCGCAATCAGCCGCATTTCCTCTGCTGAATAGCTGTTGTCTATGGAATAACGGGTTCGCATATAGCTCATAAGCTCGATTGCCGTGGGATCTTCCGGCAGCTCATCCGCCTTGTCTTCAATATAGGCTGTGAGCATTGTCTTCTGGATTTCCGTCATGTTCTCGTCGTATTCAAAGGGTGGCGATTTCGTGATCGGCAGATCGTCTGTATACTGGTCTCCATACCCTGACACCATCTCTATGAGCTCAAGAATGACCTTGTTCGGATCATCGTTGGCAAAAAGCTTCGTAGTGTCTATCTTAATGTTGTAGCATTCCTTGTTGCTTACGAGAACTCTGCCGTAGCGGTCCAGTATATTACCTCTCGCTGCCGTCACCGTTCGTGTTTCCTTTGTGATTTCGTTGCTCTGGTTGTAGTAGGCTTCTCCTTCTATTATCTGGAGCTTATAAAGGAAAACCAGATACACGAGTATAATTGCAAAGAAGATAACTGCAAGCGCAGTTACTCTTCCGCGTTTGATAAGTCTGTACATTCAAAATACCCTCATTCTATCCATCTTGCCGGCGGGAAGTATGCCAGAACTGATGGCGGCAGTGAAAGCACCGTCTGTAGCAGCGCCGTTGAAAGAAGCGCGCCGGACCATGCGTCTCCTGCAAACGTCAGCAGCATCTGGAAAACCGCAGTTATAAGTGATGCGACAAGAGAAATTCCCATAAAGGCGAAAAAACGTCTGTTTATATAAAACTGTGCCACAAATCCGGCTGCAAATGCCAATGCCGGAAAAAGAACTGTGAACAGTATTGTATTCTCCACAAATGCCATGTCTGCAAAATATCCCATAATCAGTGAAAATACCGTTCCCCAGGTTGCCCCTTCAAACATTCCAACCGATACTGCCACTGCCGGAAGCACCATGGGGCATACCCCGAATATTCTCAGCTGGGTAAACAGCATATTCTGAGTTATGAGCGCAATGAACATATATAGAGCGTATTTCAAAATTCGCTTTATGATTGTCTGCTCAAAGAAATTTTTCAAATTCTACTCCACAACTGTAAAATCTTTTATTACAAATACCTGAACCAGCTGGTCGAAATTGCAGCCGGGCTCGATTACTCCGTATTCCAGCTGCCCGCCGGACTCCGTTTTCACTGCAGAAAGGGTTCCGATAACAAGCCCTGCCGGAAAGGCGCCGCCGGAGCCTGACGTGAGAACCTCGTCTCCCACGAAAATCTGGGCGCCATCTGCCATATATGTGAGCTTTGCCTGCTTTTTCTTCATGAAGGAATACTCACCTATGACCATTCCCGAGCTTCCTGCATCACCGACGAAGGCGCCGACTGACATATCAACGTCAAGGATTGTCGAAACAGTTGCCCATGTGCTGCCCAGCTCTGTTATCTGGCCGACGAGAATTCCATATTCCGTTATGACAGGGTCCCCAAGCTCAATGCCGCTTGTCTCCCCCTTGCTTATGGTGAAGGAAGACGACCAGTTTGAGGATGACCACAAAACTATCTTGCTTGATTCCATAACATAATCGGTGTGCTGCTCTCTCAGTTCAAGAAGCTTGCGGAGTCTTATGTTCTCCTCGGAAGCTTCGATTCCGTTTCTTGCCGACTCCTGTGCGTCTGCCAGCTGGGAGCGCAGAGATTCATTTTCAGCAAGAAGCTGGTCGTATTCGAAGAGGTATCCGTATATCGTATCAAGCCAGTTTACGGTTGAAGAAAGAACCTTCTTTACCGGTGCCTCCAATATTCCGGTTGCATTCTGCATGAAGCCTATTCTGCCGCCTCTTGCTGCTGCTCCGATTCCTATTATGAAAGCCGCCATAAACACGATTATGGCCATTCTTATTCCGTTTTTTCGTAAATATTCCTTCAAATAATATCTACTCCCTGATTTCTTAGTATTTCTCCAAGTCTGCACACCGGCAGCCCCATAACATTGATGAAGTCTCCGTCAATATGCCGCACGAAAAGGGCGCCTTTCCCCTGGGCTCCGTATGCGCCGGCCTTGTCCATAGGCTCGCCTGTTTCGATATATGCCTCGATTTCTTCTTCCGCAAGCTCTCTGAAGCTCACCGATGTTTTTTCATGAACGGTTGTGGTTTTGCCATTATATATAACGCACACGCCGGTGTATACCTCGTGGGTTCTTCCGGAAAGCTTTGTCAGCATGCTTTTTGCTTCTGCTCTGCTGTGGGGTTTTCCGAGAATTCTGCCGTCTATCCACACTATAGTATCTGCTGCGATTATCAAATCCTCGGGCTTTTGAAGCTCTGCCACCTCGCGGCATTTTGATTCAGCCAGAATTTCCACCGTTCTGCCCGGCTGAGTGTCTGCCGGAATTACTTCTTCCTTCTTTGCCGGCATAATTATCAGATTATCAAACCCCAGCATCTCCATCAGCTCTTTGCGCCGCGGGGAGCCGGATGCAAGAACAACATTCATCAGTCAACACCTCTGTAGTAGAGACCTCTGGTGAGCACATTCGGCCTGTAGTCTGAAAGCCCCAGATATCCCTTTGCGACCTCTGCGCATTCCCTGCCGCTTTCGGTGGTGAACATCAGACTCATCCCCCAAAGACCGGCTGAATATATGTCTTCCTTCTTGTCTGCAAGGTAAAGCTTGTGGGCATTATATATCACATTTCTGCAGCCGTATTCCTTTACCACCGGGAAAATTGAACCCATTCTGTCTGCCAGCTGACCTGGGGACTGGCATGCGCAGTGGCCCGCGCTTTCTTTTATGATGCACTGATCTGAAACCATCAGCGGAAGCCTGCCGTATACAATCATTTCGGTGTCTATAGGCTTTGCCATGTCTCTTATCTGAGCGATGCGCAGCTCGAAGGATGCCGTCACCGAGGCAAAGCCTGCTTTTTTGATTACATCGAGGGAATATGAATTGAAGGTATTCAGCCCGAAATCCCCTCTTATCTTCATTCCCGCGCTTCTTGCGAGGAAGATATGACCCATATTGCCGATTAGCGCTTCCTCTATTCCCTGTTCTCTCAGCTTTATGAGAATGCCGCTTATATCCTGGACCTGATTGTCTGTTATTATTCTCGGGAGAACCGCAACCGGGATGCTCCCCGCTTCCCTGAACGGGTCAAGAAGCTCCGGCTTTTCGGCAAGCAGTGTTGCCGGTGCATATATATACGCAGGCTTAAGCTCGGCAAGCTCAGGAATCATCTGGTCTTCGCTCCGCACCTGGAAAATACAGCATGGGTCTGATATGGAAGAGATATTTTTTGGCATGGGCGGGATGCTGCCTTTTTTCGGAGAGGGCACCTTTTCCCGCTCAGTTGACAGCTTTGAAATCAGATTTCGTCTCAAATCATTTATGGCAGAGGCCGAAAGATAAAGCCCGGGGTCGGTTTTTGCCTTGTTTTCAATGCAGCTATATGGTGTCCCTCCGGTTTTGAACATCTGCTCTGTTATATACGCCTCAGTCAGCCCCTGGCGGTTTGCCTTTTCAGGGATTGGACCCTCCGTCATGGCTTTATTTCCGTCATCGTCGAAGGCTATGGCTTTTATTGGCTTCCCCTTCTCTGCAACGGTGTAGAAATGGACGGGAACTCTGCGGATTTCACCGTCTGAATACGCCTTTCTGACAGTTGAAAACAGCTTTTCCGTATCGGAATCCGGCTCCTGCCTGACTCCGAACATTTCTTCCCGATTTCCATTGAAGTAACCCTGAGTGAAGCCGCTGCGTGAAAATGCCTTTTCAAGCATTTGCATTTCTTCTTCACTTGGCTGTTTGTGTTCTTTAATGGCCTTGTGGTATATTTCAGTTACTATTGCGGTATACTCCGGGCGTTTCATTCTGCCTTCAATTTTTATGCAGCTGACTCCCGCGTCTTCTATTTCCGAAAGGCGGTCTACAAGGCAGTTATCCTTCAGGGAAAGGGGATAATCGTCCATCCTTCCGCCAAGGCTGTATTGCATGCGGCAGGGCTGGGCACACATTCCCCTGTTCCCGCTTCTTCTTCCAATCAGGCTTGACATATAGCACTGACCGGAATGGCAGAAGCACAGTGCCCCGTGCACAAATATCTCGGTTTCGATGCTGCAGTTTTTTGTTATGAACCTTATCTGTTCAAGACTCAGCTCCCTTGCGAGAACAGCGCGGGTAATCCCCATCTCTGCGGCAGCTTCGGCTCCTGCAAGATTGTGAATGCTCATCTGCGTGCTGGCATGAAGAGGCATATCGGGAACTGCCTTTCTTAGTATGCTCACAAGCCCGATATCCTGAATGATTATTCCGGCTGCCCCGTATTTTGCTGCCATTCTGGCGCAGCGCACCGCATCTTCGATTTCTCTGTCGTTCACGAGGGTGTTCAGGGTAATGTATACCTTGCAGCCTCTGACGCGGCAATATTTCATCGCCTTTTCAAATTCTTCACCTGTAAAATTCTTTGCACCGCGCCTTGCATTGAAATTTCCAAGCCCCAGATATATAGCATCCGCACCGTTCTGAACGGCTGCTATGACAGACTCAGGAGAACCGGCGGGTGAGAGCAGTTCAAGCATAATGCACTCCATCCACAAACATTATTAATCGTGATATTATAGCACAGATATACATATTGCTACAAGCGAAAATTGATGTTATAATACTTAATCGCTGAGAATATTTTCATTTACTTAACATACTGTGTGCGAGGTAGGCATGGCTGAGAAATCCCAAAACAGAATAATTACCAAAGAAACTGCTGAAAGCCTTATAAAGGCCCATGACGGGAGCATGGCTCTTCTGTGTATATATACTACACTGACCGGCTGCACCGATGATGAAAAGGCAGCCGGGGAGCTCTGCATGACTCTTGCCGATGTTAAGTCCGCCAGAGAAAAGCTGACTCGCGCCGGGCTCTATCCCGGAACCGAAACGGCAGAACGTGTTAAAGAAGCCGAAGAAGCTGCGAATACATCGGATGCAGTTGAAGTCAAAGAGCCAAAGGAGACGAAATCTGCAGAAGCGGCAAAAGGAAAAGTGCACGACGGCCCTGTGGGTATGTCTCCGGATATCCCGCCATACGCCTCAGAGGATGTCACCATGCTTACTCAGACTGATCCGAATTTCAAAGCCGTTATTGATGAAGCGGAAATCGTCTTCCGACGTATCCCCAGCTCCGGGGAAGTTAAGCAGCTTTGCGGGATATATACCCACTATGGTCTTCCTGCAGATGTTATGTTTGTGCTCCTTCACTACTGCGCAGAAATTTCCTCCGAAAATTCAAGGAAGCTGACGGTGAATTTTATTGAAAAGCAGGCTCTTGCATGGGTTGAACTGGGCATAACCACTGCCGAAGGCGCCGAGGAATACTGCGAATATATGCGGCAGCTGCGTTCTTCCCTTGGAGCTGCAAAATCAGCCCTTGACATACGGGATCGAAATCTCACCCGCAGAGAAGAGGAATATATAATCTCCTGGCTTGAAATGGGCTTCAGCACAGAGGACATATACGATGCATACGACCTCACAGTCACCAAAACCGGCAAAAGAAGCTGGCAGTATATGAATGCGATTCTTTCCGACTGGCATGAAAACGGAAAAGACAACGGCAAGCCAAAGCCCGCAGACAGCGGAAAAACTCCCAAAATAAACGTATCAGACACAATGAAGATTAAAGATAAGGTGTAAAACATGGCATACAACAGAAAATATTTGGCCGCGGCAAACGCCCGTCTCGACAGGATACGCAGAGACAATATTTCCGAACACGGGCGCAGGCTTAAGGTTATATATGAGAAAATCCCGGAAATTAAAGAAATAGACTATGCCCGCCGAAATCAGATGCCTATGATTTCCAAGATTATGATAAGCAAGGCAGACGATATTGAAGAGCAGATTGCCGCCCTCGGTGAAAAAAATCTGGATCTTGCAATGCGCAGAGCCGAGCTTCTTGTTGAAAACGGGTTCCCTGCCGATTATCTTGATGAAATTCACAGCTGCCCCATCTGCAATGATTCCGGAAGAGACAGCAGCGGCAAAATATGCAGCTGCCTCAGAAAGCTCTATAACATGGAGCTTACCAACGATTTGAGCACCCTTCTCAAAACCGGAGACGAATGCTTTGAAAATTTTGACTTAAGCCTTTACCCTTCCTCCTATGACGACAGATACGGCTGCGCTCCTGCCGAGCAGATGAAGGCTGTATATGAAATCTGCAGAAAATTTGCGGAAAACTACCCGAACGTCAACTCTAACCTGATGCTCACCGGCGAGCCGGGGCTCGGCAAGACATATCTGTCTGCGTGCATTGCGAGAGAAGTTGCCGGCAAGGGGTATTCCGTTTTCTATGAAAGCTCCTCAGCGGCTCTGGGTGCCTTTGAAAGGCAGCAGTTTTCCAGGGAAGCTTCCGAGCGGGAGGATGCGGCAAACACCGTAAAGCAGCTTCTCAGCTGCGATTTGCTGATACTTGATGATTTAGGCACCGAATTCACGACGCCTGCCGTTCTGAGCGCTCTTTATACTCTTATAAATACAAGACTTAATTCCGGGAAAGCCATGATTGTCAACACGAATCTGCTACCGGATGAATTGAAGTCGCGATACAGTCCTGCGATTGCAAGCCGCCTGAACTATGATTTTCAGATTCTTTACTGTATCGGCAACGATATTCGCGCAATTATTAAGGATCGGTAACGCCTGCGTTTTCCTGTTGCCTTTTCACGAAATATGTGTATAATATAATTACTAAAAATTTTTGAAATAATTAGGTGGATATATATGGCAAATTATAAGCGTCGCGCCGGAGACCGCAAGGAAGGTCGTCTTCTCCGCTCCATACCGGCTCTAAACAAATTTATGCCCTACGTCATGCCGGACAGAAATGATGCCAGCAATTTCTATGAAGAAAGCTTCGAGGTTTCAACTGTAGACAAGCAGCTTCGCCAGGAAAGAGTCGCCGGATACAAGGGCATAGGCTTTCTTCATTTTATGATAGCTGCATACATACGCTGTGTTTCCATGCTGCCGGGTGTCAACCGTTTTGTGGTTGGGCGCCGAATATATGCGAGAGACAACATTGAAATCGTCATGGTAGTCAAGCGCAGTCTCTCTGTCGGGGCAACTGAAACCTCAGTCAAAGTGGTCTTCGAACGCACAGACACGATTTATGATGTCTACCGCAAAATGAACGAAAAAATTGAAGAAATAAAAGCAGGAGACGGAAATAACAACACAGAGGACGTCGCCGAAACGCTGTGCCGCCTGCCCCGTTTTCTTCTGAAGTTTGCCATATGGGTTCTGAAGGTAATGGACTACTTCGGATGGATTCCGAAATCTCTTCTTGATGCAAGCCCCTTCCACGGCTCCATGATAATAACAGATATGGGTTCTCTGCGTATAGGGCCTATTTATCACCATATATACAACTTTGGCACGCTTCCGGTGTTCATCTCCTTTGGCGCCAAGCATCACAAATACGAGCTTGACCGCCACGGCCAGATGGTGGACAACAAATATATCGACTGCAAGTTTGTTCTTGATGAGCGCACTGTTGACGGTCATTACTATTCCCAGTTTCTCCAGGCGCTCCGCTATATATTCGCTCATCCCCAGATTCTCGAGGTTCCTCCCTCCAGAGTCATTGAAGATGTGAACTGACTGCAAAACCGCCTTACGGCGGTTTTTTAATTTCTGTGGTATATAGTTTTTATTTCTTCGGTTTCTGTTCCGTCGGGATTGCATATAAACAGGTCGCTTTCAAGCTTCATTCCTGTTCTAACACCTCTTCTTCCATCCACGAGAACAAGACTGGGCATGGCACCCGGCATATGGCTCACAATCCGCATTCTCTTCGGTTCGATGCCGTGGGCGCACATGCATGAGAAAAGCTCCACAAGCCGCTCCGGTTTATAGACAACGAAAAATTTTCCGTCCCACCGGCACAGATACTCCGCCGCTGAGCATATATCCTCCAGCGTGCAGGTTGTCTCCTCTCTTGCTGCTGCTCTTCTGGCATCCGGAGATACAACGCCTGAGCAAAGCGGGAAATAGGGGGGATTTGATATGACGAAATCAAAGCTCCCTGCTGTGAACAGCTTTTTGTATTCGCGGATGTCTCCGTTTATTATATCTGATCTGCCTTCAAGCCCGTTGTGCTCCATATTCGTTTTTGCCAGAGCTGCCGCTTTTTCGTCAAGCTCAATTCCGGTCATGTGCAGCTTTTCGCTGCGGGAAAGGAGAAGCAGCGTTATTATTCCCGAAGCGCAGCCGAAGTCTACGCCTTTTTTCGCACCGCCGAGGGTTGCAAAATTCCCCAGAAGAACGGAATCAGTCCCGAATCTGATATTGTCTGACTGCGCCATTTCAG
>R03__coassemble_575_pt1 | contig 20149 bp, 20 predicted proteins | sample R03__metabat2_high_PE_048 | metagenome-assembled genome bin R03
GGATGCAGGAAGCTTTGAGGATGCAGCGAAGCTGCTTGCGGACTGCGGCTACGACGATATGTCGCGGATGAATGCTAAAGAAATTGAAGAGGCTCTCAACGCACACAGAAAAGAAATATACAGCGAGCTTGAACGCCTTGCCCCGGACAGAGACATTCTTGATATATTCAGAATGAAATATGATTATCACAATGCCAAGGTAATCATAAAATCAGAGGCAATGAATATTAACGGCGACGCTCTTATGTCCAATGCCGGCAGAGTCGACCCTGCAGAGCTAAAATCGCTTTACAACGAAGAGAAATACAGCTCAATGCCGAAGGCTCTCGGGAAGGCAATCGAGGAGGCAAAGAATCTGCTCGCCAGAAGCTCCAATCCTCAGCAGGCAGACTTCCTGCTTGATGATGCGTATCTGAGCGAAATGCTTTCTGCAGCAGAGGAGTCAGGAAATGAATTTCTCAAGGGCTATGCCCGTATTCTTATAGACTCCGCAAATCTCAAGGCTGCTGTGAGAACGCTCAGAATGGGCAAAGACTCTGACTTCATGAGTCTGGCACTTGTGAAGGGCGGAAATGTGGATATAAGCCGCATTCTCAGCTCAACGGACAAGGAATCGCTGGCGGCTCTGTTTTCCCACAGCAAGCTCGAAAAGGCGGCGCAGCTTGGAGCAGAGGCATTGGAAGGCGGCTCACTTACGGCATTTGAATTGGCATGCGACAATGCTGTCACAGCATACCTTTCAGAAGCAAAGCTTATAAGCTACGGAAGTGAAACGCTCACTGCATATCTGGCAGCGCTTGAAAATGAGATAACAGCTGTCCGTATGATTCTCACAGGGCGGCTGGCAGGCATCAAGTCTGCAAGTATAAAGGAAAGGCTGCGTGATATGTATGCTTAAAATAGCTGTTATCGGCGGAGCCGAAACGGTAATGGGATTCAAGGCACTGGGTCTTGAGGCATGCCCCGTAAGCAGCTCCGATGAAGCGAAAGCTGTGCTCAGGGAGCTCACTGCAGAGGGAAGCGAATATGCAATAATTTATATTGAGGAAGCGCTTGCTCTTGAACTCCATTCAGAAATAGATAAATTCAAAGACAGCCCCACCCCTGCGATAATACTCATCCCGGGCAGGGACGGATCAATTGGCCTCGGCCAGTCAGCGCTTAAATCGGCTGTCGAGCGTGCAGTAGGCACGAATATTCTGGGAGACTGATAAGTTAGAAAGGATTTAGAATGGGTATAGTAACAAAAGTATCAGGCCCGCTGGTTGTTGCAAAGGGACTTGCCGATGCAAACGTGTCTGACGTTGTTCGCGTCGGAGCCCAGCACCTGATCGGAGAAATCCTTAACATGACCGGAGACAGTGCGTCAATTCAGGTTTATGAAGAAACCTCAGGCCTCGGCCCCGGTGCAGAAGTTATAACAACCGGCATGCCAATGTCCGTTGAACTTGGACCCGGTATGCTGGACAATATTTATGATGGAATTCAGCGTCCTCTTCCGGAAATGAGAAGACTTTCCGGAGACTCCATAACAAGAGGAACAGACGTTCCTGCGCTGGACAGAGAAAAGAAATGGGAGTTCACTCCCGTGGCAAAGCCGGGCGACAGGGTAGTTGCCGGTGATGTGCTGGGTACCGTTCAGGAAACGACAGCCATTCTTCACAAGATAATGGTTCCATACCGTGTTTCCGGTGAAGTGGTCAGCGTTGAAAGTGGAGAGCACGTAGTAACTGACGTTATTGCAGTTGTAAGAGACGATAAGGGAGTTGAGCATCAGCTAACAATGCTGCAGCGCTGGCCCGTCCGTATTGCAAGACCCTATACAAAGAAATACGTTCCCTCCCGCCCGATGAACTCAGGGCAGCGTATAATAGACACAATGTTCCCGATAGCAAAGGGCGGCACAGCAGCTGTTCCGGGGCCTTTCGGTTCAGGAAAAACGGTTGTTCAGCACCAGCTTGCAAAATGGTCTGACGTTGACATCGTTGTATACATAGGATGCGGCGAACGTGGAAACGAAATGACCGACGTTCTCATGGAGTTCCCTGAGCTGAAGGACCCGCGCAACGGAGAACCTCTTATGAAGAGAACTGTTCTCATTGCAAACACCTCCGATATGCCTGTTGCAGCCCGTGAGGCTTCAATATACACAGGCATAACAATAGCCGAATATTTCCGTGATATGGGATACCACGTGGCAGTTCTTGCAGACTCCACCTCCCGTTGGGCAGAGGCACTCCGTGAAATGTCCGGACGTCTCGAGGAAATGCCCGGTGAAGAAGGATACCCCGCATATCTGGCATCACGTCTTTCTCAGTTCTATGAGAGAGCAGGCGTTGTGGAATGTCTCGGAGCAGACGACCGTCAGGGCTCAGTAACGGCAATCGGCGCTGTTTCACCTCCGGGCGGTGACATTTCAGAGCCTGTATCCCAGGCAACAATGCGTATTGTCAAGGTGTTCTGGGCGCTTGACTCAAGCCTTGCATATGCCCGTCACTTCCCGGCAATCAACTGGCTCACATCATACTCACTTTACCTGGATACTCTTGCACCCTGGTATACCGAGCAGTTTGGCGAGACCTATATGAAGAACAGGGAAAAGGCGATGCATATACTCCAGGAGGAAAGCGAGCTTCAGGAAATCGTACGTCTTGTCGGTCAGGATGCACTTTCTCCGGCAGACCGTCTCACTATGGAGACAGCAAAGATGATTCGCGAAGACTTCCTCCAGCAGAACGCATTCGTTGACGAAGACGCATATTCTTCATACGCAAAGCAGTTCAGACTTCTTGATGTTATTCTCAACTACGACACAGCATGCCGCGAGGCTCTCGGCAAGAATGCAGATATGGAAAAGCTGTTTGTCATTCCCGCCCGCGAAAAAATCGGCCGTGCAAAGATGGCGGATGCAAAGACCTTCGGAGCTGATTATGATGCAATCGAAGCTGAAATGCTTGGAGAGATAAAAGCAATTGCAGAGGGAGGAGAAGACTGATGATTAAGGAATATAAAACAATAAAAGAAATCGCAAGCCCTCTGATGATAGTTGAAAATGTTGAAGGTGTAACCTACGATGAGCTGGGTGAGCTTGAACTCCCCAATGGCGAGGTGCGCCGCTGCAAGGTTCTTGAGGTTGAAGGCAGCAGAGCAGTTGTTCAGCTCTTCGAGTCAGCACAGGGAATCAACCTGGCAGAGACAAAGGTTCGTTTTCTCGGCCATCCCCAGCAGCTTGCCGTTTCAGAGGATATGCTGGGCCGTGTATTTAACGGCATGGGTCTTCCCATTGACGGCGGTCCGGAGATTATAGCTGATGCCCATATGGACATCAACGGACTTCCCATGAACCCGGCTGCCCGTGCATACCCTGCAGAATTTATTCAGCCCGGTGTTTCCACAATCGATGGACTGAATACTCTGGTCCGCGGTCAGAAGCTCCCCATATTCTCCGGTTCAGGACTTCCTCATGCGGCGCTGGCAGCTCAGATTGCCCGCCAGGCAAGAGTTCTCGGAGACAACGAAACCTTCGCTGTTGTGTTTGCAGCAATAGGAATCACCTTCGAGGAGTCCGAATACTTCATCAATGAATTCCGCCGCACCGGCGCTATTGAGCGTACTGTTGTATTTTCAAACCTTGCAAACGACCCGGCGGTCGAGCGTATTGCAACACCGCGTATGGCGCTCACAGCTGCAGAATATCTGGCATTTGAAAAAGACATGCAGGTTCTTGTTATCCTGACGGATATCACGAACTATGCTGAAGCACTCCGTGAAGTTTCCGCAGCAAAGAAGGAAGTTCCCGGGCGCCGCGGATATCCCGGATATCTGTATACTGACCTTGCAACAATGTATGAGCGTGCAGGGCGCCGTCAGGGCAAGAAGGGCTCAATAACTATGATCCCGATTCTCACAATGCCTGAAGACGACAAGACTCACCCGATTCCCGACCTTACCGGTTATATTACAGAAGGTCAGATTATCCTCAGCCGCGACCTCCACAGAAAGGGCATTGTTCCTCCTGTTGACGTTCTTCCGTCACTTTCCCGTCTGAAGGACAAGGGAATCGGCACCGGAAAGACACGTGAAGACCATGCCGGAACCATGAACCAGCTCTTTGCGGCATATTCCCGCGGCAAGGATGCAAAGGAACTTATGACCATTCTCGGCGAGGCAGCACTTTCCGAGGACGACAAGCTCTATGCAAAGTTTGCAGATGAATTTGAAAAGCAGTATGTTTCTCAGGGCAACAACACAAACCGCACAATAGAGGAAACTCTGAATCTGGGCTGGGAGCTGCTTTCAATCCTGCCTACAAGAGAACTCAAGCGTATCAAGCAGGAGTATATAGATAAGTACCTTCCTAAAAAGGAGGGATAATCAATGGCATCAACCACCGTAACCCCGACCAGAATGGTGCTTAACCAGCTGAAGGGGAGACTCAAAACCGCCAGACGCGGTCATAAGCTGCTAAAGGACAAACGCGATGAGCTTATGCGCCAGTTTATGGATGTCATAAAGGTCAACAAGCAGCTGCGCACTCGCGTTGAAGAAGGGCTGACTGAGGCATTTGCGTCACAGCAGGTAGCATCCTCAGTAATGTCACCTGAAATGCTGGAGCAGGCACTCCTGTATCCGAGACAGAGCGTTGAGCTGAAGATGGGATATAAAAATATCATGAGCGTCAATGTTCCGCGGTATTCCTTCACGACAAAGAACAATGACCCCTCCGAAATATACCCATATGGCTTTGCCCAGACTTCTGCCGAGCTGGACGATGCTCTGGAAAAGCTTTCAAAGGTGTTCGAGGATATGCTGCAGCTTGCTGAAGTCGAAAAGACAATGCAGCTTCTGGCAGAGGAAATTGAGAAAACCCGCCGCCGCGTTAATGCCCTTGAGTATTCCACAATTCCCACGCTGGAGGAGAATATCAAATATATTTCCATGAAGCTTGCAGAAAACGAGAACGCAACGAAGGTCCGTCTTCTCAAGGTCAAAGACATGGTTCTCCAGAAAGCACACAATTTCGAATACTGATGAAATCAATAAAAACCATCCCTTTTGGTGGTGCAAATTAGGGATTATTAATCCCTAAAAAATATCGGCATAGTTTGGTATGCTTTTACCGCCTATGCCGATATTTCTTTAATGATTTTTGCCCGATCAAGTCAAGAAAAACGAGTTGTCCTCAATTTGTGGACAACTGAAATTAAAAGCCAAAGACGGCAAATTTTATAATACTATAGATTCCTTATACAGCTTTGAATAAGAGAGGCGACGGTATCTGCAAGCATATCAAAGCTTCGTATTCTCACGAAATCCCTGCCATAGACAAGCTTCGCAGCGGGAAGGTCATCGTCGGTCCCGGTGAATATGCAAAGCACATTAATCCCCTCACCGACGGCACAGCGAACCTCCTTCGCTGTGTTTTTTATTCCGGCATCGCTTTCATAGGGCAAACCTTCCGGATGAGCGGAATCATGAATCCGGATAACATCATTCGGCTTCACATCAGAAAGAATCATTAAAATTCTGTTTTCATAATGCTCCCGTTTTATAAGCTCGCACGCAGATTTTATGGCAAGTCCGTCTCTGTTGCAGCCGTTTGAAACATATTCAAAAACCTTGCTGTTATCTTCTGGGCGATTGTAATCGCGAAAAATTCTTAAAATTGTGTATCCTGTCATGGAACAGAAGGACATTATGCGGCAGGGTATCCCGCAGCGTGTCATGCTTTCGGCTATTATATATGCTTGAGATGAAATGATTTCCTGGCGGGATTTCTGGGAGGTTGAGGCATCAAGCAGAAGGTCTACACTCAGATCGCCGAGATTGCCGTTTTCTATTTTGGTAAATACCTTTTCATCGTCAAGATAAAGCGCCCTCCATACTCTTCCGCTGTTAAGAGCTCCACTGCCGGATTTAACTGGAGAAGGCATGAGATGCAGAAGAATGGAATTGCTTATTTTACTGCTGAGCTTTGAAATGGCAGTTTTGTTGCGGACTATGTTATCGGAGTAATATTTTCTGTTTGCCTCGACCTGCGCGGCTTCCTTCTGGCGGGAAAGCGCTTCAAAGGCATTCTGGACCTTTGCTGCATCTATCCGTTCTCCATGAGTGAAATGAAGATGACAATTTACGTGGTCACCTGAGCAGAGATTTCTCTCCAGCTCCGCCGTCTGCAGCGGATTGAACATGGGTTTGCCGTATTTTGTCTCGATAAACTCGCGCACTTCAGAGGCACTGAGCTTTGTGTTAAGAGAATTTTGCTCGATTTGACCTCCTGCAGCTGCGCCGCCGCCATTTTCCGTGCGGTCCATAATACCGATTCCAAATTTTCTGTATCTTCCGGGACTGCTCTTACCGGAGCGTTTTTTTATTCCGAGCAGGCGGATTCCCTTTTTCTCCCTTTTCCTGTCTTCAGTAACGACGGAAAACAAGTGGGCAAATATAGCTTCGGCTTTGGCTGCAATTTCATCGGAATCCAGCTCCGGGCTGAATTCAAGCTCGTCAAGAAGAGCAATATCGTATCGGCTGAGCTTCGGCGTCTGCCCGAGGACTCTCTGCCAGTGGGCAAGAGACAGCGCATCAAGAAGATGATAATCGTCAGCGGCGGTCTGCATGCCGGCACTATATAGCCCCACAAATTCTTCGGCATACCTCCGCCGCAGCACACCCAGAACGGGGCGGTCAGCAAGCTCCTTAAAATAAACGCAATTTTCAAGACCAAGCCAGAAAAGCCCTTCGTATGTGTCTGAATCCTCATAACGGCTCAGACTGTGCAGAAAGGGCTCAAACCTTGAATAGTCGTAATGCTTTCGCACAGCGCCGATTATGCAGTTCCAGTAAATATCCGCAGAGCCATCCTTATCGTAGGCCTTGAAATCAGATGTGAAGCTGTAGCTTCGGGCACAATTCCATATTATGTTTTCTGCGCGCTTCCTTTGAAGCTCTGAAATTTCAATCATAATGCTGCCATTATAAACCAATGCGCACCATGCCACAAGATTAAATTCATCACATGTCTTGAGCACAATTTTCTTTTATGCTATAATAACTAAAAATGTGTACAAGAGGAGCTGACCTATGGACGAAAAATGGGTTGAACATCTTATCAACGAATATTCAGACGGGCTTCTGAAATACCTCGTCCACCACACCCACTCGAAGGAGGATGCCGAGGATCTGCTTCAGGAGGTGTTCATGAGCGTTTATGAGCACTGCGCGGAATTTGATCCCGAAAGATGTAATGAACAGGCGTGGCTTTATATAATTGCAAAAAGGAAGCTTGTCTCCTACTACAGGAAATTCAAGCAGGAAGACAGCATTGATGCCATGGAGGATTATCAGCTTCCGGGAGACAACAGCATGCAGCAGGCAACTGAGCTTATGGCATGCCGCCAGGCAGTGGCGATTGCTCTGCAGAAGCTGGATGAAAGAAGCCGCTCCGTTGTGGTTCTGCGGTTTTTCGAAGGGCTGAGCGCAGAGGAAACGGGGAAGGCCTTGGGGCTGAGCGCTGCAAATGTGAGGACAATTCAGAGCAGAGCGCTGGATACAATGGAAAAGGAACTTGGAAATTTTGACTTCGAAGATATGTAACATTTTTCATCCTAATGCGTACTTAAAGGCAGGAATAATTATAGCTGAAAGGAGAAATAGCTGAATATGAAAGCGGAAAAAATGCTGAAGATAGCGGCAGACAGCTGGAAAATGCCGGGATGGAATGATACTCTTTCGATGGTAGTGGATTCAGCAATGCCGAAGACCGGGCTAAGAGCACTGAGCGACGAGGACCTGCAGCTTGTAGCCGGAGGAGCCGAGCTATCAGACGACTTAAAAAGAGAAATTATGAACAAATTGCAGCACACAAAATATGAGTTGTAATAAACATCCGCTTGAAATCCTATCGCTCCGTTATCCCCAGCTGCGGCTGCCGATTGAAGACGGAATGCATGAAACTGAGCTGTATAAAAATTCCGTCCTGCGGGGAGTCGACCCGGGAGATGAATACAGTCTGCAGTTTTCGCTGTCAGACGAGGATACCCTTGAATTGCAGGAAACACCCGCGGGGAAAGCGGAAATCCTCTATCTGAAAGACCGGCAGGATTTTGAACACTGTGTCAGGGCATTGGCATATAGGTGCGATAATCGGGAAATTCCTCCTTCCATGGGAGCTATAGCAATAAGCGGCCTTATAAACTGGGAAAAAATCCGAAATGATGACGAAAATTTCAAAGACAGCATCATAATTCTTTCGGGCGGTGAATACAGTGCAGTTCCCGCAGATAAAATAGGGCTCACACCGGAAGAATGGCTTGAAAAATCGGTAACTATAAGAAAATACCACGAGCTTGCGCATTTTGTGAGCAGAAGGCTCTATAAGGAAAATAAAAGCACCATACGTGATGAAGTTCTGGCAGATATGACAGGTCTGATTTCTGCGTTCGGGGAGTACGACACATTTAAGGCAAAGCTGTTTCTCGGAACTGAGGGAAAAGAATATCGCAAGGGCGGCAGGCTGGAAAATTATGAGTCAGCCGAAAGCATGCCCGAGCTGATGAAAAAAACAAATAAAATGATTGACAATTTTGCCCTGATGATAGACAATATTTCCGGCACAGATGCATTTAATGCTCTGACGTATATGGAGATCAATAAAATTAACCTATAAAAAATTCTGAGGAGAAATAGAATGACTGTTAATACAAATTTGAATGGCGATAAGCTTGAAGTGGCAATAGAACGCCGCCTCGATACGACGACTGCGCCGGAGCTGGAAGAGGTGCTTTCCAAATTCAATGATTCCGTCGCTTCTGTGGACTTTGATTTTGCAAAGCTTGAGTACATATCCTCCGCCGGGCTGAGAGTGCTGCTTGCCGAGCAGAAGCTCATGAACAAAAAGGGCGGCATGGTGATTCACAATGTATGCGATGCCGTTATGGAGGTTTTTGAAATAACAGGCTTTGTGGATATCCTCACAATCCAATAATCCGCAGAAAGGTCTGACGTTATGACGAAAAAATGTTCAAAACGTCTCCCGGCAAAGATAGAGGAGCTGAACAATGTTCTGGCTTTCACGGAAGCGGAGCTTGAGGCGGCGGGCTGCCCGATGAAGGAGCAGATGGCAATAACGGTATGTCTCGAAGAGGCCTTCGTGAATGTTGCCAGCTATGCCTATCCTGAAGACTGCGGAGACGATGGAATTGCAGACTTGTCTGTAACCATAGATGAAGAAAACCGCACAGTGACACTTGAAATATCAGATAACGGAATTCCGTTTGACCCCCTTGCAAAACAGGACCCTGACGTAACTCTTTCAGCGGAGGAGAGAAGCGTGGGCGGACTGGGAATATACATGGTTAAAAAAATGATGGATCAGGTGGAATACCGATATGAAAACGGATGCAATATCCTGACGATGTGCAAAAAATTCTAAAAACTGCATATTACTGTTGACAAACCGGTGTTCAAAGAATATAATCCTGCGTGAACATATGAGCAAGCGCTCATTTATCACGGAGGATTTTTATTTTAAATGGAGAAAAGCTACAAGATCTATGTTGACTGTGCAAACTGCGCAAATCTTATGCAGCACGCTGCAGAAAAGACAGGCGGAATAAAGTCGGCATCGGTAAACTTCATGACTCAGGAGATGGCAGTAAGCTTCGAGGACGGAGCCGATGAAGCTGAAGTAATGCAGAGAGTTTATAAAAACTGCAAGGATGTGGAGGAAGACTGCGAAATTTATCTTGACGGGAACGCGCCGGAGCATGAGCACGGGCATAACCATCACCACCACCATCATCATGACCATGAACATGAACACGACCATGGCCATGAAGAGGAAGAACCGGTCTGGCATGGGCTCACAAAAAAGCAGGTAAGCAGCCTCATAAGAATAGCAGTAGCAGCGGTGTTCGTGCTGCTTTCATCAATATTCGAGGATAACAAGCTGCTTTCAATCCTGTTTTTTGCCGTTGCATATTTAACGGCAGGCTATGATGTTCTTTTTAGAGCAGCAAGAGGGATAGCAAAGGGCCATCCCTTCGATGAGAACTTTCTTATGGCTGTCGCAACAATAGGCTCGGTAGGGCTCGGAGACTACACCGAGGGCGCCGCAGTTATGATTTTCTACCAGATAGGCGAGCTTTTTGAGAGTATAGCCGTTGGAAAAAGCAGAAGAAATATACGGGAGACAATAGATATACGCCCCGATTATGCAAATATTGTCATGCCAGGAGGGGAGCTGGAGCGGGTTTCTCCGGACGGAATCGAGCCGGGGAGCATTATTGTTGTGAAACCCGGTGAGAAGGTGCCGATAGACGGAATCATAACATCGGGCAGCAGCTCCGTGGATGTATCGGCGCTGACCGGCGAGAGTATGCTGAAGGATGTGGAGCCGGGAATAGAAATTCTCAGCGGAAGCATTAATATGACAGGCGTAATAGAAATAAGAACAACAAAGGCCTTCGATGAATCCACAGCGTCCAAAATACTTAATCTGGTGGAGAAGGCAAGCTCAAGCAAGTCAAAATCAGAGGATTTCATATCGAAATTTGCCAGAATATATACTCCGGCAGTCTGCTATATGGCTGTTGCTCTTGCAGTCATACCTTCGGTTATAGGAATAATTTCAGGTGCCGGCGCGGAGTGGAGCAAGTGGCTATACAGAGCGCTGACCTTCCTTGTTATATCCTGCCCCTGCGCTCTGGTTATAAGCATTCCCCTTTCCTTCTTCGGCGGTCTTGGAGGAGCGGGAAGATGCGGCATACTGATAAAGGGCTCCAACTTCATGGAACCGCTTGCGCGCACCTCCTGCGTTGCGTTTGACAAAACAGGAACTATGACCAAGGGCGTTCTTGAGGTGTGCGGTGTGCATCACTGCCCGATGGAGGACGAAAAGCTCATTGAGTATGCGGCCCACGCAGAGAGCTATTCAAGCCACCCAATAAGCCTTGCAATACAAAGAAAATACGGCTTTGAACCGGACAGAGAAAGAGTTTCAAATGTGAGGGAAATAAGCGGCGAGGGTGTTATGGCTGTGGTTGACGGCCATGAAATCTGCTGCGGAAACAACAAAATTATGAAACGCGTGGGAGTGGAGCACATAGACTGCCGCAGCCACGGAACGGTTATCCATGTTTCAATAGACGGAATATACTCTGGCCATATTCTTGTTGCTGATTCAATTAAAGAAAATTCGGCTGCAGCGGTGGAAAAGCTGAAGAAGCTGGGAGTCGGGAAAACCGTTATGCTGACGGGAGACAGCGCAAGCACGGCAAAGCAGGTGGCGGAGGAAATAGGAATTGACGAGATTTACAGCGAGCTGCTTCCTGCAGACAAGCTGGAGGTAGTTGAAAAGCTCCTTCAGGAGACCGGAAAAAAGGAAAGTCTCGTGTTTGTGGGAGACGGAATCAACGATGCGCCGGTTCTCGCCAGAGCTGATGTGGGAATAGCAATGGGCGGAATAGGAAGCGACGCTGCAATTGAGGCATCAGATGTTGTTATAATGGATGATGATCCGCTGAAAATTGCAAAGGCAATAAAAATAGCAAGACGCTGCATAAGAATTGTGTATGAGAACATATGGTTTGCAATCGGCGTTAAGGTTTTGTGTCTTCTGCTCACGGCATTCGGGCTTGCAGGAATGTGGGCTGCAATTTTTGCCGACACAGGCGTTCTGATAATCGCAGTGCTGAATTCCATAAGAGCCTTGGGAGTTGGAAAATGAATGTTCCGGAAATAACAGAGAATGATTTCGAAGCTCTTGCAGCGTTTTTCAAGGTGTTTGGAGACTCAACCCGCATAAGGATTTTGTCCTCATTCATCGAAGGGGAAATGAGCGTCGGGGATATTTCGGAAAAGCTGGGCATGAACCAGTCTGCCATATCCCATCAGCTGAACGGGCTTAAGCAGAGCAGACTTGTGAAATGCAGACGCAGCGGCAAGTCAATGCTTTACTCCCTGAACGACGATCATGTGAAAAGTATATTATACTGCGGGCTTGAACATGTGAGAGAATAGTAATATAATTATCAAAAAATTAAAGGCGGTAAAATAAATGCTACCGGTTCTGTATATTGTAATACCATGTTATAACGAGGAAGCTGTTCTTCCGATAACTGCTCCTATGTTTCTTGATAAGCTGAACAGTCTTGCTGCAGCGGGAAAGATAGACGACTCCAGCCGCATAATGTTTGTAAATGACGGCAGCAGAGATTCCACATGGGAGATAATAGAAAATTTAGCAGCCAAAGACAGCCACTACATAGGAATTTCTCAAAGCCGCAACAGGGGCCATCAGAATGCCGTCCTTGCCGGGCTTATGGAATCAAAGGATCATTGCGACATAACAATATCCATTGACTGCGACGGGCAGGACGATATCAATGCGATGGATGAAATGGTCCAGAAATATCTGGAGGGCTGCGATGTTGTATATGGAGTTCGCTCCAGCAGAGAAACGGATACCTTCTTCAAGCGCTTCACAGCGCAGAGCTTCTATAAATTCCTTGCTCTCATGGGAGCGGAGGTAGTATATAATCATGCAGACTACAGGCTTATAAGCTCCAGAGTTCTTCAAGAATTTGCAAACTACAGGGAAGTAAATCTTTTCCTGAGAGGTCTTGTGCCGCTGGTGGGCTTTAAGAGCACCAGCGTTGAATACAGAAGAAACGAGCGCCTTGCGGGAGAAAGCCATTATCCGCTGAAAAAAATGATAGGGCTCGCAGTAGACGGGATAACAAGTCTTTCCGTCAAACCGCTTCAGCTCATCATGACCTTCGGAATAATAGTTGCTCTGATAAGCTTCATAGGCTGTATATGGGCGCTGATAACGGCAATCTGCGGCAAATCGGTGGCAGGCTGGGCGAGCATGACGTGCATCATATGCTTTGTCTCCGGTGTGCAGCTCATTTCGCTTGGTATAATAGGAGAGTATATAGGGAAAATATACCTTGAAACAAAGCAGCGTCCCAGATACATAATCTCCAAGCGCACATATGACACGGAAGAATAAAATATGCAAAAAAATCCCGCCGAATTTTAGTTCCCGGCGGGTTTATTATATGCTATGCTCAAAGAGACTGTTTTTCAGCAAGGCGCTTGTTTTTGTATTCAGGGTCTCCCGTGACGTCGCGGATTATTTTTATTTCAGGCGGAAGGAGCGCAGTGCCTGCGTCGGCTCCGTATACGAAGAGAATTGCCCTGTCTGCTGAAAAGGGATACACATCGACTGCCATATCAAGGCCGCTGCAGCTGAACTGAAGCTTCTCCTTCGTGACGGGATGAAGAGCGGGATTTGCTTCAAGGAGATAGGAGTTATATGTCTTTTCGGAAATCGGTTTTTCAGTGACCCACTTCTTCCCGCCATCACCGCTTCGCTTTTCGGTGTAGAAATACATGTAGTCGCTGCCGTTTTTCTGCTTTCTGATTCTCCGTTCAATGCTTGGGTTGCTGTCTGCAAGATATGTCTGGGGCATATCGGTCACGGTGGCGTTGTATTTTTCTGAAAGAGCCGATACATCCGGAGTCTCTATAAGGTACTTGCGCTTTTCGCGCTCAGGCATGCACTCTCCGATTATCATATAAATTTTAGCCATTGCACGGTTGAGCTTGTCTTCAAAGTCCACGGAATTATCGATTATATAGAAATTGGGGTGGGTGCACCAGGCATCAATCGTGCGGTCGTCCATGCGGCGTGCGTCCTCGATGGTTTCATATCTGGCAGCGTTGCCGTAGTTATATGCAAATTCTGCCCCCTTGGCGCAGGACACAAGATGGAGGACGGCGTCATATCCTGCCATTATGTCTTCGGGTGTCCGCCCGAAATACTGAAGAATCACACGGAATTCCTCGTCGGTAATATATGCAAGGTCATCGAATATAGCCCGGTCATAAATAATAAGAATCTTTTCCTGGGGAACTGTTTCAGCCGCCTTAAGAGCAAGCTTTTCCTTGTGAAGCTGGTCGGCAATAACATAATACTGAAAATCCAGCATGCTCATGCAGCCTTCAAAGGGGCCGAGACCGAAGCCGGAAATCAGCATGGTGGCTGTTTCGGGGATGGTGATGACGCGCCATCCGTCCTCCTGCTTGAAATCCTTCATTATTCTTGAAATTAGCGAGGTTTTGCCGGCGGCGGGGCCGCCTGTGAGCACAATGCGTGTGATTTCCTTTGACATATGCCGGATTCTCCTTGGTCGTAAAAATTTAAAAAAGTTAAAAGTGGAGGAACGAGCTTCTAATCCAGGATAAAAACCCGGAAATTAGATAGCTATTGCAGAGAATTTGCGCAAAAAGTGGGGGAAATATCCACCAAAACTCTATAAAACTTGACTTATTGCGGATAAAGTAGTATTATCAATAAAAGATACCGTAATCTTTTGGAGGAAAAATATGGGAATAATACCCCAGACGAAATGCAGACGCTGCGGTGCGGTATATTCTTCAATGAGAAGTCGCTGCCCCAACTGCGGCACACGAAAGGTTGCGCAGAGCTCAAGGGCAACCGGCACAACACCGGGGACCGTAAAGGGCACAGCTGCAGCCGCCCGTGCTGAATCGAATGTTAAATGGCAGATGGCATTCGGGCTGATTCTCGTAATCGCCGTTATGCTGGCTGTTATAGTAATGGTCTCAACAAGCCTTGAGACGACGGATATAGGAGTTGTAAGGACGACACCCACACCGATGCTGGTGGAAGACGCAATGCCGGTTGTTGAATCCGCGCCGACTCCCGAGCCCACCCCTGAACCTTCTGTAGAGAGCATTAAGATTCTCTATATGAACACCAAAGACCTGACTGCAGAGGCAAACTGGCCCACCATGCACGTGGGAGACGCGCCAATAAATCTCAATGCCATGGTATATCCTCTGGATATTGTCGACCCGGTAATCGAATGGTCGACGGACGATCCCGATGAGGAAGCCATTGTAATGACCGAAAATGATGACGGTTCAGTAACCTGCGCAATTGTGGCGGCGAAACCGGGCGGAGTCGGGCTCACTGCAAGCTGCTACGGCAAATCAACAACCATAAGAATCTATTGCGTGAATTAAACGGGGTTGGCTATGGCATACAGCATAAATGTTGAAAAATTCTTCGAAAAATATAACAGCGACGAGGAACTGAGAAAAAGAGTGCAATCAGCTGTGGATATGTATCCCGGCAGTCTTGAAATCAGGGAATGCCTCGTGGAGGATACACTGCTTCCAATTGCCGAATCGGAAGGGTTGCCCTTCACGCTGGAGGATCTCAGAAAATACGAAACAAGACTTAAAATGTCTAAGTCGCTGGATGTTGAAATAGATCCTGACGAGCCGGAGGACGAAACAATCTACTGGCTCATAGACAGAGGCTGGACGAACGATGAATCGATATTCAAATCAGCCGCCCCCGGCGGAGCTGAGGATTGAGATAATATCCCCGTCCTTCAGCGCTGCCCTCGAGGATGCCCTCACTCCGTTGACGGCGAAGAGGCAGTTCTTAAGCTCCTTTAATGTAAAGCCGGGGTTCGGATTGATTTTCAAAATTTCATTGTAAAGCGGAGTATACAGCTCCTTAATGCTCGAAGCGTTGACTTCGAGCATTTTTATTCCGCTGTCTGTTCGGAGCGTGCCGAAAAGCTTTACTGTTACCATTTATATTATATTATTCCAAGGCGCTTAAGCTTCTTCTCTGACGGAAGACCGTCCTTGCCCCACCCGCGGGCAGCATAGTATATGGGCTTCATTTTCTCTACCGGAACCATCTTCAGCTGCTTGGGCAGCTTGTCCATTTCAGCGCAGACACCGAATTTCGCATTTGCAGCCCTTTCAACGTTATAGCTTCTCTCACCGTTTCTCAGAAAACGGCCGAGAGTCATTTTCATGCCGGTTGCATACTGCAGCTCCTGGGTATAGGGGATAAGCCCCAGGTGGAAGCATGCCATTTCAGGGAATTTGTTCAGAAGTCTCACAGCCCAGCCGATACGGGGCACAAACCATTCGATTATTCTTGTAATCGGGCTGTTGGGCTTAGATACCAGGAATGCGGGGAATACGGCGAAGGAGGTGAACAGGCACTGACCGTTCATGGATATTGACTCCATAAGGTCCTGCATAAACATGCACAGGTCTGCTTTGCCCCTTGTGGTGTGGGGGTCGATATGGAGGCCGAGACCTTCAAGAGATATAGTGTAGCCTCCGTTGAGGTGGCATGCGCCGCGGTTTGCTATTGCATAACCAAGCCCTTGCCCGACGGCGTTTGCGGGATGATATGCTGAAATCTCAAGACCCTTCACCTGCATTGCAAAGTCTTTTCCGCCGAATTTTTCGCTGAGCCGTTTTGAACCTTCGGCAAGCTCGTTTCCGATTCCTCTGCGGTGAGCTATATCGTCAAGTATCTGGGAGATATTGTCGGTCTTTCCAAATTCAAGACCGCTGTCCCATATGCCCTGCTCGTTAGCCTGCATTGCCCATGAAATAGTCTGGGCGCAGGAAATCGTGTCCATTCCCAGCTCATCGATTTCATAATTCCATTTGCACACAAGGGCAGGATCATCGTTTAGTATGTTGGGCCCAAGAAGACCGAGCGTTTCAAGCTCAGGACCTTTTACGTCCTTGTTTTCAACCTTAACACGCCGTGAGCACCTGACGGGGCAGGAAAGGCATCCGCCGTTTACTATGTTCTCCTTTTCTGCAAGAGCTTCGCCGTTTATTGATTCATAACGGTCGAAGGTGCCCTCCTGGAAATTATGTGTTCCAAGCTGCCCGTTCATCTGCATGGGGGTGAGCAGCCCTGCAGAACCAAGCTTCGGAAGGGTGCTTCCGGTTATGGGATGGTCCTTGAGATGACCGATCCATTTTTCATTGTGCTTGAAGAATTTATCAGGGTTATAGCATTCACATTCCCGGTTACCGGAGGCCACGACGGCTTTAAGATTTTTAGACCCGAAAACTGCCCCCGTTCCGGCGCGCCCTGCTGCCCGTTCTCCGCTTATTACTGCGGAATAGCGCACGAGATTTTCGCCGGCAGGCCCGATTGTTACAATGCCGCAGAGTATATTCTGGTTATATTCCTTGTTAATCTCTTTTCGCAGCGTTTCCTGGGCTTCGGAAACCTTCATTCCCCACAGACCTTCTGCATCATGGAAGGTAATATTGTCGTTGTCGATATGTATCCAGGTGGGCTTGTCGCACCTTCCGGTTATAACAAGCGCATCAGAGCCGGATTTCTTCAGGTAGTATCCGAAGTTGCCGCCGCAGTTTGAGGATGTGGTAATTCCTGTCTGGGGAGACAGGGCTGAAATATCAAACCTGTTGGAGGAGGGGCCGCCGAGCCCCGTCACAGGGCCTGTGGAGATAACAATTATATTCTCCTCGGAAAGAGGGTCCTCGGTTCCCTTGAGATTATCAAAAAGAATCTTTGATGCAACGGCTTTTCCGCCGATGTATTTTCGCCTGTCCTCATCCGTCCAGGGATATTCGTCAATTTCGCGGGTGGTCAGATTAATGCGCAGGATTCGGCCCATATAGCCTTTATAAGAGGTGCTCATATTATTCCTCCACCTTTCTCATAGTAATTGCGCCGACAGGACATACCCGCGAGCACTGCCCGCAGCCGGAGCAGTCCTTCTGCCGGGCAAGGGTTGAAAAGATGCTGATATCGCCCTTGAATTTGGGTTCAGACAGCGCAAGGGCATTTTTAACGCAGTTTTCGATACACATCTGGCAGCCGGTGCATTTTTGAGAATCTATTACAGGATAAAGCTTTTCCTCTGCAGCAGGCTCCACAGCCCCCTTCGGGCAGACTCTTGCGCAGGCGCCGCAGTCTATGCAGACAGCTTCATCTATTATGTGCCGCTCCTTCACTTTTCCGGTGATTGCCCTGACAGGGCAGCTTCTGGCGCACAGATGGCAGCCGATACATTTGTCTGTTATATAGTGTGCCATTTCTTATCTCCTTTATTTCCAAAGATATACTCTGCATTCATATGGGCGGAATATTAAGCTGCTGTTATCAGAGGGGTAATTTGCCAACACAGGACTTTTGCCGGCAATATCAAACCCCTTAGGCGGGGTGAATCGTGCTTCCTTTTCAGAGAAGGAGCAAATGACCAGAAGCTTTTCGCCCTTCAGCTCGCGGGAATACACATAAAAGCTGCTTGAGCTATGGCAGTGCTCGCGGTATTTTCCCTCCTTCACCACGGGAAGGCTCTTTCTCAACGCAATGGCTTTGCGATAGAAATTAAGAACGGAATTCGGGTCTTTCTCCTCGTCCTCAACTGTTATGCCCTGAATATAGTTGGGGTTCACGTGAAACCAGGGTTCGGCTTCGGAAAATCCGGCATTTCTGTCTCTGCTCCACTGAACGGGAGTTCTGCAGTGGTCTCTTGATGCTCTGGCGCAGAGCTTGAGCCGCAGTTTTTTCGGCATGTTCGGCTGATTGTTAAGAGTCTGAACATCCTCAAAATCGTCAAGGCTTTCAACCTTGAAGTTGGTCATTCCCAGCTCCTGCCCCTGATACACGAAGGGCGTTCCCTTCTGGAACATATATGAGCAGCACAGGGTTTTTGCGCTTTCCGATCTGTATTTCTCGCTGCCGTATCGGGATACAACCCGCGGATGGTCGTGGTTTTCGATATAAAGCAGATTCCAGGCCTTGCCCTCCAGCCCCTTCTGCCAGGAGGTGAAGGAATTTTTCAGCTTTTTGAGAGAAAAGGGAAGGGGAATATAATCGGTCAGGAAACAGTCAGCGCACATGCATTGGAACTGAATCATCATGTCAAGGTCGCTGTTTTCACTCTCCCGTATATATTCAAGGGATTTTTTCGGGCTCACAAGGGGCGCCTCGGCTATCGTGACGCAGTCATAGTCACAGAAGGCCTCGTTGCGGAACTGCTGCAAATACTCATGAATATGGGGACCGTGATTATAATAGCCTATGCCCTTGTTGGCAGGCATAAGATAATCGTCAGGAAGGCCTTCAACCTTTGAGATGAAGGTTATTACATCCTCACGGAAGCCGTCTACTCCCATATCAAGCCAGAAGCGGAGGATTTTGACCACCTCCCGGCGGACGAGGGGATTGTCCATATTAAGGTCGGGCTGCTTTATGGCAAAGAGGTGGAGATAGTATTCCTGGCGGACATCATCCCACTGCCAGGCCTTGCCTTCAAACATACTGTCCCAATTGTTGGGGAGCTTTCCGTCTTCCCTTGCAGGGCGCCATATATAGTAGTCAGTATAGGGATCTATGCGCCGGCGGGACTTCTGAAACCACTCGTGCTCGTCGCTCGTGTGGTTCACAACCAGGTCCATAATAACCTTCATCCCCCGCTCATGGGCACCGTCAAGAACCTTTTTGAATGCATCAATGCCGCCGAATTCTTCGGAAATATCCATATAGTCGGATATGTCATAGCCGCAGTCTGCTCCGGGGGAGGGATAGAGAGGTGAAAACCATATACCGTCCATGCCCAGGCTTTTAATATAATCAAGCTTTTCATAAACGCCATAGAGATCTCCCATGCCGTCTCCGTTGCCGTCCTTGAAGCTGCGGGGCCATATCTGATAGAAAACCCCGTCCTTATACCAGCGCGTCCTTTCCATTTCATCCTCCGTTATATTTTGTTATTCTAATATTAACATATTTATGATAGAATATCAGCATAAATTTCATAAAATGAGGCAGAAATTATGGTTATAAAATATGAGATCAACGGATGCGACGCATTTTATTTAAGCAACAGGTGCATGTCGGTTATAATCTGCGTTGTCAACGGCAAGCTGCAGCTGCTCCACTGCGGAGCTGTCATACCTCCCGAAGACGGCGAGACGATGCTTCTCCCCTCAAATCCCGGGTGGGGGAGCACCATTCTCTATAAGGAAGGAGACACCTCCTCCTCTCTGGATATTCAGCCCCTTGCATGGAGCGAGGCAGGCACGGGAGACTACAGAGAAGCTCCGCTGCTGCTGGATATTCCGGCTGATTTCGAATACAGCAGCTTCAGAATAATCGAAGGCATTGCAGCCATGGAATCAGGACTCCCTCATGCACTGGGCGAAGACTGCCATAGTCTTGAAATAACAATGGTTTATAAGAGGCATGCCTTGAAGCTGTATTTCACCATGTTTGAAACGGCAATTACCTGCAGAACAGTTCTCACAGCAG
>R03__coassemble_609_pt1 | contig 19495 bp, 16 predicted proteins | sample R03__metabat2_high_PE_048 | metagenome-assembled genome bin R03
GTTCTTACTGACAGCAGCCATGCTTCTCGGTCTCTGCGCCTGTGGAAGCACTGCCACAACAGCCACCCAGGCTCCTGCTGAGGCTGCGGCTGAAGCTGAAGCTCCCGCTGAGGAGGCAAAGGTCCTCAGAGTCGGCATGGAGTGTGCCTATGCGCCTAACAACTGGCTCGAAACTGAAGCATCAGACATTAATCTTCCCATAAGCAATGTTCCCGGCAGCTATGCAGACGGATATGATGTTCAGATTGCAAAGCTTATCGGAGAATATGCCGGATACGGTATCGAAGTTGTGATGCTCGGATGGGACGGACTTATTGAAGCACTCAATCAGGGCCAGATAGACATGATTATCGCCGGAATGGCAGACACAGCAACAAGAAGAGAAGCAATAAACTTCTCAGACCCATACCATGTAACTGAATACGGCATCATGGTTCAGGAAAGCTCACCCTATGCCTCCGCTGTAACAATTAATGATTTCGCCGGCGCTTCTGTTCTCGGCCAGAAGGATACCCAGCTCGACACAGTTATCGACCAGATGGAAGGAGTAGATCATCTTCCTCCTGTAAGCTCAGTGCCCAACATGATTTCAAGACTTGCCGAAGAAACCTGCGATGCAATAGTTGTCAATGTTGAAAATTCTGCTTCCTATCTCGAAGCAAACCCCACATTCAAGCTTATAAGATTTGCTGACGGAGACGGATTCGATCTCGGATTTGTGGGTGCATGTGTCGGCATCAGAAAGACTGATGATTCCCTGCTTGCAGAGGTCAATGCAGCTCTTGCAAAAATAGACGACGATACCAGAACTCAGCTCTGGGATGCAGCTGTTGAAAATCAGCCCTCCTAAGGCAGAACCATATTCCAAATAAGGGATACCGCATAACAATGCGGTATCCTAAATAATAATATTTGAATCAGGTGCAAAAATGGGAAGAAATCCGAAAAGAAGAAAAATAATTGAATACTGTCTGATAGCTATAGCCGCAGCCTTTTGCGTTAAATTTATATTTGTCCTCATTGAGGCTGCAAAAAAAGGATTGGCAGCAGAAAGCAATCCTCTGGAATTTCTGCCGTCTCTCTTCTATATGCTCTTTAAGAGCGGTGGAATGTTTTTAAAAGGAATCAAAACAACGGTTCTTATTGCTTTGTTTGGAACGGCAATAGCTTTTGTTCTCGCATTGCTCCTTGTATTCATAAGAATACAGACCCCTCAGCGGCAGGATAAAGACATACCTGCGATTCTGAAAAAAATCGGCGTGCTGTTTTCCAAAATATATATAACAGTTATAAGAGGCACTCCGATGATGGTGCAGGCTCTTATATTCTATTATGTGGGCTTTGGCATCTTCAAGGGTAAGGGAATGTCAGTGAGCGAAATTAACAAAATCTGGAGCTTCTTTGTTTCAGGGCTCATAACTGTTTCCCTCAACTCAACAGCATACCTGACCGAGGTTCTCCGTGGCGGAATTAATTCCATAGATCCGGGGCAGATGGAAGCTGCAAGGAGCCTTGGTATGAGCAACTGGCAGGCGATGATAGGAATTGTGTTTCCCCAGGCGGTTAAAAACAGTATTCCGGCTATAGGAAATGAATTTATCATCAATATCAAAGATTCCTCCGTTCTGTCGGTAATCGGATGCTACGACCTGATGTATGCCACAACGACGGTAGTCGGAATATACTACAGAGCACTTCCTGTATATTGCATTGCTGCAGTAACATACCTGATTCTCACATGCCTTTCATCACTTCTGATGAAATGGATAGGCAAAAAGCTCGATACTCAGGCTCAGCCTTTGCCCAGCTCTAATTAAAGGAGGATTGTCATGGAACCTATTTTGAAAATAGAAAATCTGAGAAAATCCTTTGGAGCTCTCGAGGTTTTAAAGGGAATAAATCTTGAGGTTTATCCCGGAGAAGTTGTCTGCATAATAGGAGCCTCCGGTTCAGGAAAGTCCACACTGCTCAGATGCATCAACCTCCTTGAAGAGGCAGACAGCGGAAAAATTCTCTTTGAAGGCAACAATTTGATGGATCTGGATGTTGATATCAACAAGCTGAGGCAGCGTATCGGCATGGTATTCCAGAGCTTCAATCTATTTAACAACAAGAATGTGCTTGATAACTGCACCTATGCTCCGATAACGGTAAAGCATGAAAAAAAGGCTAATGCCGAGGCGCGTGCCATCGAGAATCTGAATGCAGTAGGGCTCGAGCAGTTTATCCATTCAGACAGCCGAAGACTTTCCGGCGGTCAGAAGCAGCGCGTTGCAATAGCAAGAGCACTATGCATGCAGCCCGATATCATGCTTTTCGATGAGCCCACCTCTGCATTGGATCCTGAAATCGTAGGGGAAGTCCTGGATGTTATGAAGAGGCTGGCTCTCGAAGGAATGACCATGATAGTCGTAACACATGAGATGGCTTTTGCCAAGGAAGTAAGCGACAGAGTAATATTTATGGATAATGGAATAATTCTCGAGCAGGGGACTCCGCAGGAGGTATTTGGAAATCCGAAAGAGGAAAGAACAAGAGAGTTCCTTGCACGTTATCTTGAGGACTGAACAAAAATGAAAGAGATTTACGAGTATTTTATTAACGAGAATGCCTACCCTGATTTTGATGCGGACGCCGCAGTCAAAAGACTATCCGAGGCAGTGCAGTGCATAACTATTTCTGAAAACCCGGCGGATGGTGCATTTGAAAAAATACACGGAATCATAAAAACAGGATTCCCGAACGTTATGGCGTCCGGGAATTTTGAGCTTGTGAGAAATTCCGTGCTTATAACAATTCCCGGCACGAACCCGAAGCTGAAGCCTGCTCTTTTTATGTCTCATCTCGATGTTGTGCCGGTGGTGGACGGAACAGAACAGGACTGGAATTACGGCCCGTTTTCCGGGGAGATTGCCGAAGGATATATCTGGGGCCGGGGAACTGAGGACATTAAGCAGCAGGTTTTCGGCACTCTTGAGGCAGCCGAGTATCTTCTTTCGCGGGGCTTTAAACCCGAGAGAACTATATATCTCGCCTTCGGTGATGATGAGGAGACCTTTAATCAGGGTTCAAGAATGATGGCAGAGCTTCTCAAAGCCCGCGGGGTGGAGCTTGAATTTCTCCTTGATGAAGGAGGCGGGAAGCTTCATGACGCAGCCTGCTTCGGAGCACCCGGGCTGGCAGTCAGCGACATTGCTCTGATGGAAAAGGGATATGCCGATCTGGAGCTATCCGTTGAAAGCAAAGGCGGGCACTCATCCAAACCCTTCGGAGGAACCTCCTTGGGGATTCTTTCTGAAGCCATTGCTGCAATATGCAAAAATCCCTTCCCAACTGAAATGAGCTCTCTGCTCATGCGAGCCTTTGAAGAGCTGAAGGATGACATAACAGAAGAACCGCTTAAATCAATTTTCAAAACAGATAAGTCAAAGCTGGCTCAGTACTGCGCATCCACACCTGAACTTTTCCCCTTCACCACCACCACGATTGCTCCCACAATGATTGAAGGCGGCAGCAGGGCATGCAATGTAATGCCGCAGAATATGAGAGCAGTTATAAATTTCAGAATAGCTGAAGGATATACTCCTGAGATGGTGCTTGAACACTGCCGTGATGCCGTGAAGGATGAGAGAGTTAAAATGCGGTTCCTTCAGAGCAACCCTCCTTCAATCGTTTCTGATGCCAACAGCTTCGGATATGAAAAGCTGGTGGAATCTCTTGGCAGGTTTTATGGCAATGTAAAATTCATTCCGCAGGCAACTGCCGGGGCGACGGATGCCCGGAGCTATGAAGAAATATGCAATGTGTGCCTGCGCTGCTCACCCTTTATAATTCCGGAAGAGGATATCGGTGGAGTGCACGGAACAAATGAAAGAATAAGCATCCGCTCCTATATTCAGGGAATCCGGGTTCTTATCGACCTTATGGAGAAAACAAGCGCGTAAAACACGACAACTTTCCATATGAAATATACAAAAAGGCACTGGAACCATAGGAGTGGGTATGGTCCAGTGCCTTCGCATTTAACGTTTATTCGATCTCCTCCAGATTTTCTGTTCTTCTGCAGCAGCAATTAATTCATCTCTGAAATCAGGATGTGCAATTCCAATTAAAGCTTCTGCCCTTGCCCATGTAGTTTTTCCGGAAAGCTCAGCAATTCCATATTCTGTTACCACCATCTGCGTCTGTGTGCGGGGGGTGGTAATTATATCTCCACCTGTGAATTTGGGCAAAATATTTGAATGCTTAACACCTTCCTTATCAACCCTTAAAGACGGCAGCGCAAGATATGACTGACCATGCGGGGCATCATAAGCGCCGGTCACGAAGTCCAACTGCCCGCCGGTTCCGCTTATCTGCCTCGTTCCTGAGCTTTCGGATGAAACCTGACCGTAAAGGTCAACTGCAATGCATCCGTTAATAGATACGAAATTATCCAGAGAACGAATTACATCCGGATTATTTACATAGCTCATCGGGGCTGAAAGAATATCCATATTATGATCTAAGAAATCATAAAGCTCAAGCGAGCCGTTGCATATTGAAAAAACGCCCTTGCCCCGGTTTACTGCTTTCTTTTTATTAGTTATCTTGCCTGCCTGATAAAGCTTCAGGTATCCGTCTGATATTAATTCAGTATGCATTCCCAAATCGTGCAAATCGGATTCAGCAATCATTCCACCAAGTGCATTTGGCATTCCGCCGATACCAATCTGCAGTGTTATTCCATCCCTGAGTTGAGGAAGGATATAGCCTGCAATTTTTTTGTCTATATCCGTCGGGGCAGGGCTTGAAACAGTGCATATATTTTTATGCCCCTCCACCACATATGTAACATCGGAAATATGGATATGGTCTCCTTCCAATCCATACACCACGGGCATTTGTTCGTTCACTTCAACTATAATATGGTCTGCCACATCCAGAATTTCCTGCATGCAGCAATTTGTTAAACCATAGCTGAAATATCCGTGCTTATCCATCTGGGAAACGGAAATCATTGCCACATTTACGGGGCAGTATCCGCGCTTATAATATGACCCGCAATTGCGAAACAGCATCGGGGAGAAAAATGCCATTCCCTTGTCTATATTTTTCCTTTCAAGTCCGGAACAGTGCCACACATTATATGTGAAGCTTTCACGCAATGGATCCTGCTCAACAACCTGAATTGGCTTCATTGATATGGCATTTCGAATTTTTACATCCTTTAATTCTCCCTTTCGCTTGGCAAGAGCTTCATCCAGTGCTTCGGGGAAGGAACATGTCTGGCTGTAGTCAACCCAGTCACCATCTTTTACGATTTTAACCGCTTCCTCTGCACTCACTAATTTTTTCTTATACTCTTCGTAAATATTCATAAGAATACTCTCCTTCAAGATTTTTAAAATGCTCACAATTATTTTTATATTACCATTTTACACTCTATCCGGGTATAAAATAAACAGTTTTTTAGCAAATTTAATTTTTTGTTTCAAGGGATAAATTGGAGGGGAATATTTTATATCAAAATAAATCTTATGATGATATAATATATTCAACCTTGCTGCATATGAAGCAGGGAAAAATGCAGGCTGACGCGATAAAATTAACTGAATGCTGAATATCGGCTTTTAACAGATAAAAAAATCTAACAGCGAGGAGAACAACAATGAATATTGCCAATTTATTTTCTGATTCTGAAATCTCAGACGGTGAGATGAGGCCGACTTCACTAAGTCTGCGCATCTCAGGACCAAAAGGGAAATTATTGAGCCTTTTATATCTTCCCGGAGGTGCCGGTCCTCATCCGGCGGTTGTTCTTTGCCATGGTTATCCCGGGTGCGAGCAGAATCTTGACCTGGCGCAGGCGCTAAGGCGCGTCGGTTTTGCCGTGATGACATTTCATTATGCGGGGAGCTGGAACTCCGAAGGCGATTTTTCAATCGTTGGGTGCTTGGATGACGCTAATGCTGTTTTAAATGCAATGCTGGATAATGCCGAACAATGGAATATAGATACAAATAAGATTTTCGCTGTGGGTCACAGCATGGGCGGTATGGTAAGCGCACATCTGCTGGCAGAAAGAGTTGAAATCCGGGCAGGGGTTCTGATTGCACCATGGGATGTGGGAAGAACGGCTCTGCTATCCTCCGAGGACCCTGCATGTGAAAAGAATTTGCGGGAGGTCATCAGCTGCGGCTTCGGCTGGCTGCGCGGAGTTTCCTGTGAAAAATTCGGGCATGAGCTTGAAAAGTATGCTTCGGCACTGTGTATTCAGTTCCTTGCACCAATGCTGGCGAAAAAACCGATTCTTTGCATATCAGCCTCAGAAGACAATGACACTCCCAATGCTCTCCATACCGAACCACTGAATGAAGCAATGAAACAAATTGGCGCAGAGAAATTTGATTATCTCTCCCTGCCGACGGATCACAGCTTTAGCGACCGGAGAATTACTTTATGCAAAACAGTAGCAGAATATCTTTTGAATTTTGTTTGAATCGGTAATTTCAGGTTTTACGAAGCTCCCATCAGAAGAAGCAAATGCGCTTAAGAGCACAAAAATCATATTGTTTTCATTCATTTTTTCTGATATTATACAGCCATAATGGGAACTCAATATTTTAATAGTAACATTGAATGTGGCAGCATTTTGGAGGTGATTTAGCTTGACAACACAGGAATATTTAAATGCTCGGAAATCTGCAACATGGAAGTTCAATAAAGTTGTCGGCGAAGATTCTTTTTCAAATGTAAACAGAATACACCCAATCAAGCAGCGGATAGTAAAGGATATAGTCGATGCTGCCTGTTCAGATGACGCTGTGAGAAAAATAATAATCTTTGGGAGTTCAACGCGATATGACTGCGATGTGACCAGTGATTTGGACATTTGCATCGATTGGTACTCAAACTGTTATGATTCTGAAGGTGTGCTTATGCCTTTTACCGGGAATATGAGAAAAGTAATCTCACATGCATCAAAGGGCAGGGCGGATGTTGTAAATTATGGTTATCTTAATGATACTATGCTTGAGGATGCCGTAAAGAAAGGAGTCGTGGTTTATGAGCACAATGTATAGCCGATCAGCGGCAATGATTGCCCAAGCAAAGACAGCTCTCGGCAGGGTTTCAGAGGATGAAGCCTATCTTGATGTCGCATGCTTTGAGACACATCAAGCACTGGAGTTTCTCATAAAGGCAATTTTACTAGAAAATGGTATTGCTTATGACAAGTCCCATGATATAAGGTATTTGCTGTCTATCCTTACCGAGTCAGGTTTTGCCTTTGATAAGCAGGATTCGCTCGAACTTCTTTCAGACACGATAACCGATTGGGAGGAAAACAGCCGGTACGGAAAAGGCGTAAGAACTTCTGTGCAGACAGTATTAAGGGTTCAAAACATATACTCAAGCCTCAATGATGCTTTCATTCTTTCGCAAGAAAGTAACAATCGTTAAACCAGAGTAGAAGGTGAAGCAGCAATCTAATATTAAATGCTGCCCAGTTTTACAAAGCTCCCATCAGAAGGCACAAATTCACTGGAACTGAATAGAGCGGTTTTATTGACGAAGACACTGGAACCATAGAAGTATGGACCGGTGTCTTTGCCATTTGAAATTTTTTCACAGCCAATTTTACTGTGGGGCAAAGTTTACAGGCCGAAAAAAATATAAATTCAAAAACCGAATTGATTTATTATTAATATTATGATATCTTGTATTAAAAACCAGATAATGAGCAGGCAGATTTTCACTCATTTGTTTGCTGTTTACAATGTTAATAGTAATACATAATGCAAAGACGCGGGCATTTTGTATTGATATTTGATGTGCGTAGTGGTAGAATGTTTTGACGCAATATATTGCAATTTCACTGGATTTTTACTAAAAAACATAACAATTTAGGCACGATATGAAAAATGTTTTTACAATTTTCCTCAATGATATAAAAATTCTCTCGAAGCAGTTTTTTGCGATGGCTATCGTTATTGCCATAACTTTCATTCCTGCACTGTATGCCTGGTTCAATATTTTTGCCAACTGGGATCCATATGGCAATACCGGAAATATAAAGATTGCTGCGGCTTCAGACGATAAGGGATATAACGATCTCGAAGGCAACTTTGTGAATAAGGGTGAAGTTGTGCTTGACTCCTTAAAAGAAAAAGACAGCATAAACTTTGTTGTTTACGACAATTCAGACGATGCGCTGAGGGCAATGGAGTCAGGAGAGTGCTATGCCGCAATTATTCTGCACGAGGATTTCACAAAAAATATGTATGATATTGCCTCGGCACTTGTTAATCCTGATGGTACAATAACCTTTTATGAAAATTATAAGCTCAATGCAGTCGCAAATAAAATAACAGAAACCGCAGCGTCGACCGTCGCACAGACTGTTCAGGAGGAATATCTGCAGACTCTATATGAAATGTTTTTCGGAAAAATCGGAGAAGTTGTCTCCGGCGAAGATATAGAGTCCACCGGCAATAAAACAATAGATATACTCACCAAGCTTAGAGATACCTGTGAGGATGTGAGCAAGGGGCTTGAAAAATTTCAAGGCAGTGCAGACAATATAGCCGGCAGGCTTTCAAATGTCTCCACTTATGATACTGCCGCCAACATTCTTGAAGTAAACAGCGGTGTGCAGGGCTCTGAGCAGACAATAGAGTCTGTGCGGGAAAGCTACCGTAACCGTTCTAAAGAATCAAGTGAGCTTATAGACGACATTATTCAGCGTTTAAGTCCCAAGGTGGTAACAGGTGAATTCTCTGATGAAGAAATGAATGCCCTGCAGAGCGATATTATGCTCCTTGATGTATACGGAAACGATATAAGCGCTGTGAGTGAGGGACTTGGATCGCAGTTCACAAGCTATACTACTGAGCTTATGGCAGACGCTGAGGCCATTGAAGACAGTGGCAACACATCCCCTGCATATCTTATCGAGATTATGGTATCTGATCTTCAGAACCTCCAGAAGCTCCAGAATGAGCAAATAAACGATGCTATCGAGCAGCTCTTCACAGGACTTATAAATCTTTCAAATGGGCTCAGCCCTGTGCTCACAAGTCTTGCGACCACCGTTGAAACTATCACACCGACTATGCATGCAGCTTCCGATACTATCTATGCTCTGAATGATACTCTTTACTATCTTCAGGTGCTTATGGATTCATTAACGGAGTCCCTTGATAATATAATAGACAAGGTTGAGGCTATGACAGACAGTGAAACCATACAGACTGTCAATGATATGCTTGAAGGCAGCAGTGATGAATTTGCGAAATTTTTTGCCTGCCCTGTAACGGTAAAGACGGAAACTGTATATCCTGTCGCTGATTACGGCACCGCCATGGCACCGTTCTACTCAACCCTTGCAGTGTGGGTAGGCTGCGTTGTGCTGGCGGCCATAATTAAAGTTGAAGCAGATCCGCGCGATGTTAAGAACGCAACTGAAAATCAGCTTTTCTGGGCAAGATTCATTCTTTATCTAATCTTAAACGAATTGCAGACGCTTATAATTGTTCTGGGAGATTTGTACCTCCTTAAGATAACATGCTTTGATCCGTTTATGTTCTGGTTCGCAATGGCGTTTACATCCTTCGTGTTTACGTGCTTTATATACTCGCTGGTTTTGGCATTCGGCGATATCGGAAAGGCAATAGTGGTTGTTATAATGGTTTTGCAGATAGCCGGTTCAAGCGGAACCTATCCTATAGAAATCCTGCAGGGTATATTCGGAAAGCTGTATCTGCTGTTTCCGTTCCCTTACGCCATCAATGCGGAGAGAGAAGCTATATGCGGCTATTATAAATTCGATTATTGGCGTTATCTGGCAGAGCTTTTTGTCTTTGCAATTGTCGGTCTTGCAATAGGACTTTATGTGCGCAGGCCATTCATCAAGGTAAACAGGTATGTTGAAGAAGCAATGGAAGAAACAGGAGTTCTCTGAGGTTAAATGGAAGAAACTGCTAAAAACGATATACAGAATAGAGCTTATAGTGAGCTGACATTATATGCTGAACATACGCACCAGATCTGCCGTTGGATACTAAGAATAGTAATGATAATGTTCTTCTTTATTCCGATTGTTCTCATTACCTTCTGCGTTCTCAGCGGCGGTGATAAAGTCGTTACTCTTATCATATGGATAGTGCTGATGTTTGTGATGGCGCTGGTAATAATTCTTATCGGCTATTTTGACCATCGGCTAAATCTGCTGCTTGCTAGTGTAAAAGGAGATAGGTATGCTGATCTTGAGCTTATTCCGACGATAAGCGGCAAGCCATCTCTCGACGATATAGTCAATACTATAAAAGACAGACCTACCTTTGAAAAGGTAGAATCTTTTCCGGACTTCACAGACATTTCAAATTTGACCGATCTGAGCGACGATGAAGACGATGAAAGCGAGTCCTCATTTGACGAGCTTAAATATGAAATTGATAAAATTTTTGAGGACGAACAATGGACGGGGAAAGACATTTTAAATTAAAAAATATAGTTTCAGTCTGGCTCGGAGATGCTAAAAGAATATTCCAAAACGTAGTTGGAATGGTTATAATATTCGGTCTTTGCGTTGTACCCTGTCTTTACGCATGGTTTAATATATTCTCCAACTGGGATCCATACGGCACAGACGCTACCTCACAGATAAAGGTTGCCGTAACAAGCAAGGATAAGGGCGATCTCATATTTGGCATTGGGCTTAATATTGGAGATAAAGTTACGGAGGCTCTTGAGTCGAACAAATCTATCGGTTGGGTATTTGCGGATTCTGAACAGGAGGCACGCGCCCTTGTAGACAGCGGCGACTGTTATGCTGCCATGATAATCCCTGAGGACTTCACAAAAAATGTCTCCAGCTTTACGGATCTTGAATTCAAACACCCGGAGATAACCTATTACGAAAACCAGAAAAAGAATGCAATTGCCCCTAAAATAACGGGCAAAGCTAAAACCGCCGTCCAGCAGCAGGTTAACGAGACCTTTGCAGAAACGGTAGTTGGTGTTGTGGGTTCGCTCTTCGGTATAATGGACCAGAACGGGATAGACTATGAAACTACTATAAAGGGATTAAGCGAGACAGTTGACAATCTGAATGAGAAAATAGACGACTCTGAAGAGATTATAAGCTCGGTTTGCAAGCTTCTTGATGCCTGTGAAAATCTTATGTATTATTCAGGCCTTCTCGCAGGCGATGTTGCAGATACCTCATATCAGACGGCAGCCCTTTCCCACACTGTAGCTACCGACACAGCTACCCTAAATATTAAAATAGAAGCTCTCAATACAACCCTGAAGGAGATGCTTGAGGAGTCAGATTCAAGTCTTAAAACGGTTGAAGACTCCATCTCATCCGGTCAGACAGATTCTGCCACACTCCGGTATCAGGGAGCCGTTATGGGCACCATGGCATCCGGAATTGAAGATATAGACCCTGAAATCGCCCGACGTATGTCTGATATAGGAGACATCCTCACCGAAGCTGGCGACTCGGGCCTCACCGATGAGCAGCGGCAGACTCTTCTCACAGACCTTCCGGACCTTATTCTTGATGCGCGCAAGATAGTTATACAACATCTCTATGACTCTATAACCGATCTTTCGCCAAAGCTCAAAGCATCCCTCAGCAATGTTACAAGTGCTGCAGAGAGCGCAGCAGCTGCGTTTTTGGGAGCGAGCGGGGATGCATCACAGATATCCAATACCTTCTATAGCATCATAAGTCCTCTAAGTACTCTTGAGCTTGACCTTTACGATGCCCGCGATAATCTCTTGAAGGCGGAGGAGTTGACGGATCAGCTTTCCGAAACGCTTGATATTCTTGCAGAAAGTGAATATCTCCGCGAACTTACAGATACTGTTATTGATAATAACGATGAGTTGGCTCCATATTTCGCATCTCCTATAAGAATGAATACCGTTGTGATGTACCCGATAGAAAACTATGGCTCTGCCATGGCACCATTTTATGTGGTTCTTTCACAGTGGGTCGGGGCATTGTTCGCGGTGGCTCTTCTTAAAGCAAGAGTGCGCAAAGAGGATATGTCAATGCCGCTTAGCATGACGGAGGAATTTTTCGGCAGATTTGCCCTCTTCCTTAATGTGGGGCTTATACAGGCTATAGTGACGGCTGCTGGCTGCTTGTGGTATATAGACATCTACTGCGTGCATCCGTTGGAGTTCTTCCTGGCGGCTATAGTAACGGGTATATGCTTTGCGGCTATCAACTTTGCACTTCTCTTTTCACTTGAAAAGATAGGCCTTGGTGCATCTGTTATAATAATGGTTATACAGGTTGCTGGTGCAGGCGGATCATACCCCGTGCAGGTGCTTCCGCAGATATTTCAGAAGCTATATCCATTTATGCCGTTCAATTATGCCATGAATGCCATGAGGGAGGCTATAGGCGGCACATACGGGAATAATTATGAAAAATACATTATAATTCTGCTTCTTATTTCAATTCTTTTCGCAGTTCTCGGACTGCTTCTTTATAAACCTGTTCACTGGCTCAACAAGTTGATTGCCGAGAGTAGCGAAAAAGCGGAAATAATGCATTAAATATACACAAAAAGGAAAGATAAATGGCCAAATTAAAAGCTAAAAAATGCATAGTGTTTTTCCTGGCATCAGCCGTTTTTTGCCTGAACTTCAGCGGATGCAAATCAGACTACCCTGTTCTTGACAGAAAGCTCGATCTCAAAGAATTTCTTGAGGCATGCTACGACGGCAGTGGGTACGAGCTTGACTTGAATGACGAAGAAAAGGTCATAGTTGATGCTGTTGCCGATAGATTCTATATAGATATGGATGCCTCTGCCGATACAGTGAAGGATATCCAGACTGCCGTGCGTAATGCGACAACCGTAAGCGACGGGCTCACCGGCACATGGAGTGGCAAAGTAGATATAAGCCCTGTTATATGGGAGTGTTTTGAGAGTATAGATGGGCTTGATCTTTCACAGTATATATCGGGAATATATTTGCCTGCAGAGTTGAGCTTTAATTCAGGTGGCACATATATGCTCAAGTTCAGCGAAAACTCAGTAGAAGATGCCAGAGAAGCTATATTAAATGGTGCCGTTAAGGCAACAAAGGAATATCTTGGAAACATGACAGGCGGCGCTGCAAGTATAGTGGTTAAGGCAATAGATGATAATACTATTAAGCAGATTCTTGATTATGTCGTTAATATGGCAATGGAAATGCTTGATAACGGAGCAGCCGGCACATACTCCGCCCGCAACGGCAAGCTTAGATTTGATAAAACAGATAGCTGTTCATATGAGCTGTATATTGCACCGGAATCCAATACTGATACATCTGCCGATGTGCAAGCCGAAACCGATGCAGCAAATACAGCAACAAATGCGCAGCAGGATATTCTCACGATCTCAAAAGCCAATGTCTCTGGTGTGCTTTTAGCACTTGCTTCAAGCGGAGGAGTTCAGTTTACAAGAGCAAAATAGCAGAAAGCACTGCGAAAAATTCCAAATTTTGAAATATATGATAAAAAAGACACCGGAACCATAGAAGTATGGACGGTGTCTTTTTTCAATGTGAGGTTATTTTTTTAGGCTTTGTTTATTACAAATGGTGGCGGAAAGCGCAGATGAGCATAGGGAAAACAGGAAACATATACGGCTATTGCCGCGTATCATCAAAGGATCAGAATGAAGAGCGGCAGATAATTGCTATGAAGGAATACGGAGTAGAAGATAAAAATATAATAGTGGAAAAACAGTCCGGCAAGAATTTTGAAAGACCGAAATACAGGAAATTGATTAGTAAATTAAAAAAAGGCGATACTCTTGTTATAAAGAGTATCGACAGGTTAGGAAGAGATTATGAAAGCATTCTGGAGGAATGGAAAATTATAAGCAAAGAAAAGCAGGTGGGGATAGTAGTACTGGATATGCCGCTGCTTGATACAAGAAGCGAGAGAGACCTTATAGGCACTCTTATATCGGATATAGTGCTTCAGCTGCTGAGTTATGTAGCGCAGACGGAAAGAGAGCTTATACATGCCCGCCAGGCAGAGGGCATAGCAGCTGCGAAGGGGAGGGGTGTAAAGTTCGGCAGACCGAAAAAGCAGGTACCGGATGAATTTAATAGAGTATATCTCGAGTGGAGAGATGGAAAGCCACTCAAGGATTGCGCAAAGGAGCTCGCGGTAGCGCCGCAGACATTTAAAAAATGGGCGCTGGAGGCGAAGCGGAGCTGAAGCAGTGTTAGTAGTTGGTAGAGGGAGCAGGGAATAAATTAACAAAAATGTATTGAATTTCTGCGGTTATGATGGTAAATTATAGACAAAGTGAAATGCGGAGAGAAGCTGAAGCAAATATAGTAAACGCAGAGGGCTCCAGAGAAGGACTATCTCCCGAAATGAATGCATTTTTTGATTACCTCACTGATGCATACGTTGGAGATAATTTTACTGAAGCACTGGAAACAGAAGTTGAAAAAGCCAGAGAGCACATAGAATGGAGGACTGATTATATGTCGCTTCTTGAGAAGTATGAAATTGAGCGTGAAGAAGGCCGCGAAGAAGGCAGAGCGGAAGGTATAGGTATTGGCAGAGCGGAAGGTATAGGTATTGGCAGAGCAGAGGGCATAGGTATTGGCGAGAAAAAGGGGAAAGCATCTATGCTTGAGCAACTCCTTGCTGCGGGAATTATCACTCCCGAGCAGGCAAAGCAATTCGCTTAAAAACATCATAGTAAAACAAAAAGCTCGGTGGTTCCGGGCTTTTTTCAATGATTATTATGTGAGTTGCACAATAATTCTCGGCGCATATCGACAAAATTCATAAAGCAAAAATTAAAGTAGACTTTATTTATCCGTTAAAATTTCTGTATGAAGCTATACTCCCTCAGTGTGGTAATTATAGCATTTTATTCCGGGAAAATAAAGTCTACTTTTTTGCCTTTTTATATCATTTAAGCGGGCAGAAACAATAACCTTCTACTGAATGAAAGAGACTTTAAAAGTCTTTTCAGATAAAGCTTCTTTTCTATGATTTGAAGTTTGCTCATACGGGCAACAGATTAGAAAAGAGGCAAAATAAACAGTTTTTTTAATCTTTTTAGAAAGGCAGGTGAATTATATGAGGAAAAATAAGAAACTGTTAACAGCACTTGTGCTTGCACTTATCTTCTCTTTCAGCCTTATGCCAATGGCATTCGCAGCTGAGGATGCCGCTCCGGCAGAAGCAGCAGCTGCGGAACCTGTGATTGAAGCCGCACCCGTTGCGGAAGTAGCCGCACCGGAGGCAGCAGAACCGGTAGTTGAAGCATCAACACCGGAAGCAGCTGAGAAATCAGAAGCCACAGAAACCGCGGCTGCAGAAGAAGTAACTGAGACTTCAGAGATGGTAGAAACCGTAGAAGTAACAGACGCCACTCCTGTAGCAGAAGCCAATGAGGAATCAGAAGAATCTGAAACCAAAGAAACCACCGGCGCGTCACTTTATACTGTTGAATTCGTTAATCCCAAAGATGGCAGCGAAGTTAAAATAGTGGGCGGAAGCGACGTTTATCTCACAGCTCTTAACCAGGAGCTTGGGCTTGGCGTTGATATTGAAGAAGTAGCATCCGTTGAAAGCTCCAACGACGAGCTTTTCACAGCAGAAAAGATAGACGGAGACTATGTTATCCATACCTATCAGCCCTTCACTTCAGCAGAGCAGCTTCTTATAAACCTTATCAACTCCGGTGTAGTAAGCGTTGATGTATTTGATGCAGACTATTCCACAGACGAAGGCTTCAAGGCAATAGCAGATAGCTTCAAGAGGTCGGTAACGGATGGAGACAATACATGGTATGTACCGACTAAAGACAGTGTAATTAAAATCCAGTATCTCGGCAAGACATGGGATGTAATAGGCTTTAACGGCACCGGAATCGGAGCAAAAGCAGACCAGATGATGCTGCTATTGGATGGCGTAGATGGGACGACGCAATTCAACAGCAGCAGAGATAAAGGTAATAATTACAGTGGAAGCAAACTGCAGTCCGCAATGCAAACTTACCTGGACACAATAACATCTGGTCAGGATGCAGACATGGTAGCACTGCTCGCAGAGATGACATTAAATACCGATTCATATAGATCAAGTAATCCATATTGTGATGGAGTAAAAGGAGATTCTGTAACATCGAAGATAAGACCGCTGACAACACAAGAAGCGATGATACTGACAAATTTCAATAAAAATTGTTCAGATGCTGTAACCGGGCTCGACCAAGTTTGGTGGCTCGCTTCTCCCAGCTGCTGCACTTATCAAGATAGAGATAAAGATGGCACCCTCAGTGCGGAGGTTGTCTACAAGACCTCCCAGGTTGGCAACTTCAAAGACTACTGGAACTGCTTCTACGTCGACGCCTATTATGGGCTCCGCCCCGCTTTGCTGCTCAGTCTTACAGATGATATCATCACATCTGAAATCAGTGAGGGTGTATACGAGCTGAAGTTTAAAGAACCGGAACCAGACCCAGACCCACCCACTAGCGATGATGCAGTGCCTGTATACGTACACGCACTGGTATATTTAGATGGCAAGCTTCTTAATGAAGGCACAGATTATAACTGGGTAAACGGCAAGATAGTCCTCACAGATGACTTTGTTAAGACTCTCTCTGCAGGCACCCACAAAATCGCAGTTCTCTATTCAAACACTTATGGCGATACTCTTCCGGCTGACTTTGAATACACCGCAGCAAACAGCTATGATTTCACTGTCGGCAGTGAAGGCTAAACACCTGATGCAAACGCAAATCTTCTTAAGTAATTGATGCAGGTTGTGATAATATAACCATGCGTTAATATGAATCTCCGCTGAGTGGGAGCCAATCTCACTTCAGCGGAGATGTCTATAAAGGAAAGGCTTATGAACAGCAGCGACATATATTACAGCGGTATTATTACCAAGCTTTTAAAATATAATAAATCCGGGTTCATAACTGATGTGTTCGGAAGGAGACAGCTAAGTGAAGAAGGAAATTAAAAAATCAATAGTAATTATCCTAATTTTTGCTACCGTTATTTCATTGGGGTTTTATGGCTTTTTCTTCATCTATAGTAACGCATCCGGCGATAAAATTCAGGATGCTCCTTCGCCGGCAGAGAATATTATAGAAACTGAACCGATTGAGACTCATGTTGAAAACAAAGAAATAGATATATATCTCCTCAATACTAAAAAAACCTGCCTCTATACCGGTGCGCTTGACGAAGACGAATCGTGTAAGGGCGAAGGTCACTATGAAATAGAAAATAATGACGGTACTGTATGTATATTTGATGGAGAGAGCTACAGTCATCATCTTTACACGGGTGTCGTAGAAAACTTTCCTATATACTACGGCAATTCAAATTTGAAATATGTAAGTTACTACTCGGGACAACTGCAAAAAGGAAAGCCCCATGGTGAAGGCACACTCGTGGTCAGCGGAACGGGTGGAAGCGATTTCACATATACAGGCTCCTGGGTGGATGGAAAATATAACGGGTATGGGGAGCTTATCTACTCTGACCCGAATTTGATGGAATGTAAGGGCAACTTCAGGCAGGGCAGCTTCAGACCGTCTTTTATTGAGCTTATAGATGCCTTGTGCAGCCCCGGCACGTTTGAAATGAGCGAAGGGGCAAGGGAGTATCTTATTGAAAACGAAGAGCAACTTCTTGACAACAGTAAAATCGAAAATCTGTATATGGGAAGCGGCTTCGATTATGACACTTATAAGCTGAACGGAGAAAATCCTGACAACAGATGCTTTAAAACAAGCATTCATATAGTGCAGGCAATTGAATATCCGAAGGAAACCTTCGGAATACAGTTTGCTGAAATACTGGGTTATGCAGATGCTGGCAATAGAGTATATTACGGCTATTATTTTGGAGAAAGCGATGGGCTTTCCGAAGGTGATGAAATAAGACTTACCGCATATCCTATAGGCTACGGGCCATATAACGAGAGCGTTGCAGGCGACCAGAAGGCGCTGCGTTTTGTCGCATATGATATAAGCATTGTCCCTTAAAGCTGATGTCTTCAGCGAGCTTTTAGCACCTGCTTCAAGCGGAGGAGTTCAGTTTACAAGAGCAAAATAGCAGAAAGCACTGCGAAAAATTCCAAATTTTGAAATATATGATAAAAAAGGCACCGGAACCATAGAAGTATGGGCCGGTGTCTTCGTCAATCAGTGATTGGTTTTCAAGCTATTCAGTTCTTGCGGTTGGGCATTTCAATTTTTGCTTGTTGCTGCTGTGTTTATATTCAGAATAACAATTGCTGCGAGAACAAGAATTATTCCGGATACTGACCATATATTAAGCTTTTCGCCAAAAACTGTCAGCCCTACAAGGGTTGCAACAACCGGTTCTACTGAGGCAATTATTGATGCAGATCCCGCCTCCATTCCGGAAAGCCCGAAGGTATAGAGCATATACGGCAGATATGTTGTTATGACAGCGGTTAAAACGCAGAAGCCGAAGCTGCTCCAGGAGGAGAATACAACTGCTGCCGGACCTCTTATTCCGACGAGGACTCCCGCGCCGATTGCGGCAAACAGGCTGGACCAGAAGCTTATCGTTACGCTTGCATAGCCTCTCCGAAGAATAAGCTTTCCAAATATGCTGTATAATGCATAGCCTATACCTGCGCCGAGACCATATAGTATTCCGATTGTGCTTATTTTCAGCTCTGCCCCTATTACCCCCGAAACAAGGCAGCAGCCCCCGAACGCAAGAAGCAGTGCGAATATTTTGGCGGAGTTTATTTTTTCACCGAAGAAAAGTGACGATAAAAGGATAACAAAGCATGGCGCGGTGTATAAAAGTATCGCTGCTGCCGAGAGACTCATAAGATTCATTGCCTGAAAGTAGCAGGTGCTGAAGAACAGCAATGATAAAACTCCCGAGCCGAGAAAATACGGAACATCCCGCAGCTTTATCTTAAGCGAACCGGGATTTGTTATGCACATCGTGGCAGCATAGAGCAGTGCAGCAAAGCCGAAGCGGATAAGGATTATTTCAACACTGCCAAGCCCCATTGAGCCCAGCGTGCGGCGGAAATAACCCATTGTACCCCACAGGCAGCCGCTCAGAAATACTGCGGCGGGGAAAATAACTTTTTTCATTTTCGCAGATCAGACCATTTTGTTGGTAAGTGTTCCGATTCCCTCTATTTCCACGTCAACCACATCACCGGGCTTCAGCCAGCGCTTTTCTTCACTTTCAAGAGCCACACCTGAGGGAGTGCCGGTGAAAATGAGGTCCCCGGGTTCAAGGCGGATAAACTTAGATGCATATGCGATTATTTCCGCGCAGCTGTGTATCATATCTGCGGTTGTGCCGTCCTGGCATAGCTTACTGTTAACATAGCAGCGAATTTTTTTGCCGCTTTCAGGGTCATATTCATCAGCCGTGACAATGAACGGACCACATGGACCAAAGCCCGGCAGAGATTTCCCTATAAGCCACTGGGATGTGCGCTTTTGAG
>R03__coassemble_731_pt1 | contig 17564 bp, 17 predicted proteins | sample R03__metabat2_high_PE_048 | metagenome-assembled genome bin R03
ATACGATGTTTTCCATATTATGTGTTAGGTCATAGCGGCCGTTAATTTTTCTCAGCGAATTCAATGCAACATCACAGTCATAAAGCTTTTTGCTCTGCTCAAGCTCTCTCTTAGCTTTTTTTGAATAACGCGGTAACTGGTCAATAATAAAGGCTTCGCTTAAATAATCAATCCATTTCTGGATGGTGTTTGTGCTGCATTTTGTGCCGTTTGAATTCATGTAGTCAGCAATAGCTTTTGCCGAATATAATCTGGCATTGGATATAATAATATAGTTTGCTACCTTTTTGAATTCTGCTGACTTGCGTATTTTGTATCTGTTGATAATGTCATTCATGACTATAGTATTGTCAAGATCGTTCAGATAACGGCGCAAATCGCTTTCATTATTAAATTCAATCCGCTTCGGAAATCCGCCCCAAACGAGATAATCTGCCGGCAAAATTGTTTTTCCCAGCTCTGATGCGTATAAGAGGAGTTCTTTGTAGACGAATGGTCTTATCTGAAATGAAACATATCTTCCGGAAAGCTCCTTTGTGAATTCTTTAGACAGCAGCTTAGAATTTGAACCGGTAATAAAGACGGAGCATTCCTCACATCGCAGTGAACGGCAAGCAAGAGGCCAGTCATCTATCTCCTGAATTTCATCAAGAAATACATAGCATAATCCTGATTTTCTGTTTTCTTCGACATAATCCGTGATATCTTTCCACGATTGAATCGCTGCAGTAACAGCCCTGTTATCAAAATCAAGATAAACGCAATTATCTGATTTTTGATGTATTTCCGACATAATCTGCTCTAAAATCACTGATTTGCCGCATCTGCGAACACCCGTGATAATTTTAATTAAATCGCTGTCGTAAAAACCTCTTATTTCGTTTAAATATTTTTCCCTTACTACCATTTGGAATCACCTTCTTCACAAATCTATTGAGAATTTTATCTTAAATCAGAAATAATGTCAATACTATTGAGAATTTTTACTTTTTTCGGAAAAATTCTCAATAGTATTGAGAATTTTGGCATTGTATTCACAGCCGCCAAAGTTTTCGTTGACTTCTCCATATAAAAACGCTAAATTCAGTTCACAAGAATTTATTGCACAGGGTATTGTTTATGAAGATTATCGTTCCGGATTACTATCAGAATTTCACATGCATTGCAGATAAATGCCGGCACAGCTGCTGTGTTTCCTGGGAAATCGACATTGATGAAGACACTGTGGATTACTACAGAAGTCTGAACGGCAGTATCGGCAGCAAGCTTAAGGAAAGCATTCAAAAGACAGATGATGGATATTCCTTTCATCTTGATAAAGACGAACGCTGCCCTTTTCTCACGGGCAGCGGTCTTTGTGAGCTTATTCTGGAGCTTGGGGAGGAAAGTCTCTGCGAAATATGCAGGGAGCATCCCCGCTTCAGAAACTATTATTCCGGCAGAACAGAAATTGGGCTCGGGCTGTGCTGCGAATCGGCAGCGGGGATGATTCTGCTCGAATCCGCTCCGGTTTCCTTCGTCTGCCTCGGCGATGACGGTGAAGAAGAAATCTGCAGCACTGCAGAGCAGGAAAATCTCCGTTTCAGAGATATGCTGATTTCTGTTGCTCAGGACAGGTCTTATAATATTCTTGAGCGGGTATCGATTATAGAAGGTCTGGCTGTTCCCCACCGCTCCGTCTCTCCATCAGCACTTGCAGAGTTCATGCTCGGCCTGGAGCGGCTTGATGAGGCATGGAGCGCTGATCTGAATTCCGTTTCTGATATTAGCAGCCTCGATTTGCCCATAAGCTTAGCCTCTACCGAATGGCAGAATGCTCTTGAGCAGCTGCTTGTGTATCTTCTTTTCCGCCATTCTCAGCTTGATAATTTTGAGCTTTTTGCCGTCAGCATGTGGCGGCTGCTTGCCGCAATTCTCTCTGCCCGTTGCCTTCGCGGGGAAAGCCTTTGCATTGAGGATTTTATTGAGCTATGCCGCATGTGGTCCTGCGAGATTGAATATTCAGATGAGAATATAGATCTTATTTGTAATCTGCTGTGCAAAGAATAATTTAATTGTTTTTCGAAGCAATAAGCATACCTACAAATTCTCCCGGCTTTGCAGTCTCGCGGCGAGATTGGAGTTCCTTTTTGTAACAGTCACATTTCTGACCGCGCAGGCGAGAGCCTTTTTGCTTCCCACAACAACCATAAGCTTCTTTGCCCTTGTTATGCCTGTATAAAGGAGATTTCTCTGCAGCATAACAAAGTGGGTCATCATTACCGGCATAACAACGACCGGGTATTCCGAGCCCTGAGATTTGTGAACCGTTACTGCATATGCCTGCGCCAGCTCGTCTAGGTCTGCCACATCATAAATCACCGGTCTGCCGTCGAAGTCAACAATCAGCTCATGCTCCTCGAAGTCCAGCGTTTTAACCGTTCCTATGTCACCGTTGAAAACCTCTTTTTCGTAATTGTTGCGAATCTGCATCACCTTGTCGTTTTTTCTGAATTCCCGTCCGCCACGCTGAAAATATCTGTCTGAAGGATTCACAGCCTCCTGAATCAGTTTGTTGAGATTTGCAGCTCCAACCGCGCCTTTCTGCATCGGCGTGAGCACCTGTATTCCTGCTGGAGTGGTTTGGCAATATTTCGGCAGCCTTTCCTTCACCAGCTTCACAATCTCATCGGCGGCTTTATCAGCATCTTCCTCCTCTATGAAGAAGAAATCAGTTCCCTTAGCGTTTGATATGTCGGGATAATCACCTCTGTTAATTCTGTGGGCATTTGTTATTATCCTGCTGGACTGCGCCTGGCGGAAAATTTTCGTAAGCCTGACCACCGGAAAGCACCCGGAATCTATTATATCCTTCAGCACATTTCCCGCTCCCACCGAGGGAAGCTGGTCCACATCCCCCACAAGTATCAGCTTCATATGGTCAGGAACTGCCTTCAGAAGGGAATTCATAAGCACTATATCTATCATTGATGATTCATCGACTATCAGAACGTCTCCCTCAAGAGGCGTTTTTTCATTTCTCCCATAGCCTTCAGGCGGCTTGTATTCCAGAAGTCTGTGTATGGTCTTGGCTTCCATGCCCGTTGTTTCCGAAAGTCTTTTTGCGGCTCTGCCCGTTGGCGCGGCAAGGAGTATTTTCATTCCCTGCCGCCTGAGAACGCTTATTATTCCAAGTGTTGTGGTGGTTTTGCCGGTACCCGGTCCGCCTGTCAGGATCATAATCTTGGCTTTTGCAGCTTCCAGTATGGCTTTTCTCTGAACCTCGTCATAGTTTATATTTGTCCCTGCGGCAAGCTCCTCGAAATTAACATAGTGATATCCCCTTCGGCGTGAAGGTGCTTCAAAAATGGCTCTTAATCTTTTCGCCGTTTCAACCTCTGCAGCATAAAAAGATGGCAGATAAATCGCTTCCCCGTCTTTGACAAGGCTTTTATCCTCAAAAAGACTTTCTATAGCGGAGGATATGGCTTCTCTGTCTGCATCAAGAAGCTAAACCGCTTTCCGTTCAAGCTGCTCCCGCTCGCCGAATACATGGCCCTCTGATGAAAGCTCGTTGAGAGCATATGCAACGCCGCTTCTGCAGCGCGGCATACCATTATGATCAAAGCCCATTTTATCTGCAATTCTGTCTGCAGTTTTAAAGCCTATGCCCCAAATATCATCTGCAAGCCGGAAGGGGTTTTCCTTAACAATTTTTATGCTATCGTTCCCGTAGGTCTTGTATATCTTAGAGGCAAATGCGGTGCTGACATCATATCCCTGAAGGAAAAGCATTATATTTTTTACTTCCTTCTGCTTTTCCCAGCTTTCCTTTATCTTTTCAACTCTCTTTTCGCCGATTCCCGCAATCTCCAGAAGCCGTTCTGGAGTGTCCTCTATTACGGAAATTGTATCCGTTCCGAACTTGGCAACTATTCTTTTTGAAAATTTAGGCCCAATGCCTTTGACGAGCCCGCTGCCCAGATACCGCTCGATGCCGTATGCGGTTGCAGGCATAGTTTCCTCCCACTTAACGGCGATAAACTGTGCCCCATATTTTTTATCCTGCTTCCATTCCCCGTCGATCAGCAGAACTGAGCCCACGCTCACATCCGGGAACGTCCCCACCACGGTCACAAGCTCTCTATAGCCTCTGACCTTGGTTTTTATTATTGTATATCCGTTTTCAGAATTCTGATATGTAATTCTTTCAACAACGCATCTCAGTCGCATCATTCCTGATTTCCCTCATAAACAGAAAGCCCGGTTTTCAGATGCTCTATCATTCCTTTTCTCGCATCCTCCGGCCACAATATTTCTGCATCTGCCCTGTATGCAGACATCCATGCATAAAACTGCAGACTCACCACGATTTCAACGTTTATCTTAAACCATTCCTCTCCGTCAGGGATTATGATTATATCTTCTCCGAACCTGTCTATAACAGGGTCCGCCAGATAATTTTTGAATCTCAAAACAACTCTCTCCGGTTTCCCCGTGAACATATAGAACACCTTTGTTGTATATGTTGACATATCTGTTTCCTTGAAAAGCTTTTTTCCCTGTCTCGGTCCCTTGACAGACCTGACGGACTTCATCCTGTCTACCCTGAAGTGGCGCATTTCTTCTGCCTCATGGTTGTATCCCAGAAGATAATAGTTCTGATCTACCCATATCAGTGCAAAGGGACTCACAACGTGTGTCTTTCCGTTATGCCGGAGCTCCTTCTCTTTTTTTGTATTATATCTGTAGTATTGGAAGTGAAGAACCGAATCGCTGTTTATAGCATCAGATATCGTATCAATAATTTCATAAACATTCTCGTTGATTGTCTTTACTCTGTTCCTCACATAGACATCCCTGTTCAGCTTCTTTGCCTCGTATTCATTCGTCAGCCCTTCAAGCTTCTTTATAAGCCTTGTGGTTTTATTCTTCGTTATGAAATTTGAGGACTGAACCATATCCACCAGCAGCTTGACCTCTTCAATCGTGAAATCACGCTTATCTACATAATAGCCGCCCCGCTTTCTGTGTATGTCCATTCCATAGCCTGAGGGAAACTCTCCGTCCCCCTCGGGAGTTTTATTCGCCCCCAGTATCTTCACATCTCTGTATATGCTCTTTCTCTCCGCCGTTATTCCGCACTCGCTTTCGAGATATTCCATAAGCTCACCTGCGGAAACCGGATGTTCCCTGTCACTTTTTTTGAGGAGGTAGTCCCTAATATATAAAATCTTAAGCTTTTCTCCGTTTACCTTGCCCATTTTCGCCTCCGGCTGCATTACTTTTTTCAATTTTACTAAAAATTTTTTTCACCGTCAAGCATAAAGTCTCATTTATGGTACATACTATGTGATATGATAGCGCCATTCTAAAAAAGAAGGTCGAAATGATGTTTACATTTGCATTAACTGCCGCGTTTATCGCTCCATTGTTTGCCGCAACCATACTTGATGAAGAAGAAAAATCAGACCCTGATATAGTGCGCCGCCCTTCTGCAGGGAAACACGAAGGCTGCAGTGTGCCGAGAAAAGGCGCGACTCAGGTTGAAATCATATCTGTCTCTGAAAGGCCCTCTGCTTCAGACTATGCTCAGTGCGCAGTCTTTCAGGCAGCAGGCGGCTGAAAGACTTGACGGAGGCTCACCGGGGATGTATAATCTCTAAACATTTTGAGCACCCCCGGAGGCGATCTGATGAGCAAAAACCTGTCCCTGAAATTTTCAAGTCTGCAGTTTCTTTTCTGGTCTGCATACTGCTGTGTATATACCTTTGCCGCTACCTATCTTCTTGAAAAAGGCTTTTCGGCGGCAGAAATAGGCTGGATATTGTTTTGCGGGAATCTGCTTTCCTTCGTGCTGCAGCCCGTCGTTGCAGACAGAGCTGATAAATCAAAGAAGAATATAATCCTGCTCCTGATTCTTGTTCTTTCCTTCATGAGCCTTGCTTCTTTTGTTTCGGCGGCTGTTTTTAATCCCGCAAAAATTATATTCTCCATTATATACACAATAGGTATAGCCTGTCTTGATATGCAGATTCCTCTCCACAATGCAATGAACGTCTTCTATTCAGACCGTGGATATACTCTCAACTACAGTCTTGGAAGAGGCATGGGTGCCCTTGCCTTTGCCCTCATTTCTCTGCTTATGGGTTATGCGGTTAAATATTTCGGCGTCAGCTGTCTGCCTGTTTCAACGCTCATACTCCTTGCAGGATATCTTATTGTTATTTTCAGCTACCCGAGACTTGCCAAAGAAGCGTCAGGCAGTGCAAATACCGGCACCGTCGCCGCTGAAACAGAGTCTCTTCTCGGCTTTTTTATCAAATACAAGTGGTACAGTATCTCTCTTTTCGGGTTTCTCTTCCTTGCCATGTTCCATGTCATGACTGAAAACTATCTCATAGAAGTTCTGAGACCTCTTGGCGGAGACAGCTCCAGCGTAGGGTTGGCACTTTTCTTTGCAACTGCAGTTGAAACCCCCGGTATGATTTTTTTCGACCGGTTTTATAAAAAAACCGGTTCATATAAGGTCATTCTCATAGCCGGCATTTCATATGTTCTGAAGGCGGTCTGCTTTGTGCTTGCTGCTTCAGTAACAGCCATTTACTTTGCGCAGCTACTTCAACTCGTCACATACACGCTTTTATCTCCTGTGGAAATGTATTATGCCAGAGAATGTGTCTCCGATGCCGATATGGTCAAGGGGCAGTCAGTTATAACGGCAGCCTATGCCCTTGGATGTGCGCTTGGAAACCTGATTGGCGGCAATATCATAAGCAGCTTTGGTGTTCCCGCCATGCTCTGCAGCGGCATTGGAATGACAGTCCTTGGCGCATTAATTCTGATAATATGCGTACCCAAGGGTCTGAAGCATAAATAAACTCTATAACACAAAAAACCGCCCAAAGGCGGTTTTTATTTTGAAAGCATTTGCATATGAGTTACACAAAATATTCCGGCTCTCCGAAATAATCTGTCCACTTTTCTATAACTTCTGAGCTTCTCGCTTCAATCATTCTAACCATATTATTTAGGACAGATGTTGGAATATGAGAATTATTATTTGCGACAAGGCATTTTCCCCTGCTTGTTATCCAAACCTTTGTTGCATTTTGCGTTGGACCTCCCTCAGCTATATGAACATGAATGGGCTCTATCGGTCTGCCCTCATTTGTCCAGAAGTAAACCCAATACGAACCCAATTTAAAAACTTGAGGCATTATCAAATCCTCCTTCTTCGGAGAATTCCATAATCAAATGCGCCATAGATCTGATTACGTCCATATAGCGATTTTCCTCTTCTTTGGAGAAACCAAATACTTCCTCAATGCGATATTCAGGTAAATAACATGTCATATGATGAAAGCAGTCTTTTTCATCCGGCTTTTCAACATATACCTTAACACTTCCGTTCTCTTTTTTCTCTGAATGAACTATTTCTGCTTGATCATCCAAGGTAATAAAAGGGTACATCATGATAAACACCTCTCTGCATTGTGTTTTTTAGTATTATAGCACCATCATCCCCAAAAAACAAGAATGCCAAATTTTAGCTGTTTTCCTTGCTTAATTGAGCCTTTGTGTTAACTAAGACTAACCCTAAATCTAAAAAAGTCCCTAGGGACAATTTTAAAATTAAAAGCCCTATAGAAGAGTTTTAGTATCAGGGTTAGTCTATCCTAACACAAACCGTCAGTTTTTGGCGGAATTCAGGGAAAAATTAAGCGAAGCTTTTTTACCGCTACTGCAAATTTCGGCTTCTGGTGCAGTCGGAGCAGCGGATGCCTGCCGGCAGATTTAATCCTCAATCTTTTTGTTTTATGTCCTCAATCTTTTTGTTTTATCAGTTGCGTATTTTACGGCAGAATTGTATAATATTGTGTTGGATTATAATGTTTGTGGGAGGTAATGAAGTGAACAAAAGCAAATTTTCTGCGTTTTTAAAAAGAAAAAACATCGTCTTTTCTGCCAAGCGGTATGGCATTGATGCTCTGAGTGCGATGGCACAGGGTCTTTTCTGCTCTCTGCTCATAGGCACAATAATAAAAACTCTCGGGCAGCAGCTCGATATTAAATTCCTGACGGATATCGGTTCATATGCAATGTCTGTTTCAGGTCCTGCGATGGCAGTTGCCATCGGCTACGCCCTCCAGGCAGATCCAATGGTGCTTTTCTCACTGACTGCCGTGGGCTGGGCTGCGAATGCCGAAGGCGGTGCCGGTGGTCCTCTCGCCGTTCTTATTATTGCTATTATAGCTGCTGAATGCGGCAAGGCGGTTTCAAAGGAAACGAAGATTGATCTTCTTGTCACCCCGGCAGTCACTATTATAATAGGTGTTGCTCTTGCAAAGCTTATTGCTCCTCCGATTGGCACGGCTGCTAATGCCTTTGGTGTCATTATAGACAATGCGACGAAGCTCCAGCCCTTCTGGATGGGTATCGCAGTTTCTGTTCTCGTGGGAATTGCCCTTACTTTGCCTATTTCCTCCGCTGCCATATGCTCAGTTCTCGGCTTAACAGGTCTGGCAGGGGGTGCGGCAGTAGCAGGCTGCTGCGCGCAGATGGTAGGCTTTGCGGTTATGAGCTTCAAAGAGAACCGCTGGGGTGGTCTTGTTTCGCAGGGGCTCGGCACCTCCATGCTTCAGATGCCGAATATAGTTAAAAACCCCAAGGTTTGGATTGCTCCCATCATAACCTCCGCTATAACGGGGCCGATTGCCACCTGCCTTTTCAAGCTTGAAATGAATGGTGCCGCCATCAACTCCGGAATGGGCACATGCGGCCTTTGCGGGCCCATAGGTGTGTGGACGGGCTGGCTTGCTCCCTCGGAAATGGCAGTTTCAAAGGGCGCCTCCGCCATTTCCCCCACCTTCTATAACTGGCTTGGTTTGATTCTTATAAGCATTGTTCTTCCTGCCGTTATATGCCCTCTCATTAACATGCTCTGCCGCAGGCAGGGCTGGGTAAAGGACGGGGACCTTCTTCTTTCCTGAACTGTTAAAATTTAAGGACATAAGCAAACAGATATGACTATTATTAACATCATAGAATTATTAAGCGGTATTGCCCTGTTTCTCTTCGGAATGTCGCTCATGAGCGATGGTTTGAAGAACGTGGCGGGGAGCAAAATGGAGCTTGTTCTCTACCGACTTTCCGGCACGACATTGAAGGGCGTTCTTCTCGGAACAGCCGTAACTGCAGTTATCCAGAGCTCTTCGGCAACAAGTGTTATGGTGGTGGGCTTTGTTAACTCCTCCATAATGACCTTAAAGCAGGCAATAAGCGTTATTCTTGGCTCCATTCTCGGCACCAGCATAACAGGCTGGATTATAGCCCTGGGTGAAGTGGGAGGCGGCAGCGGCTGGCTGAGCCTGCTTTCAACCGCAGCCTTGACGGGTATAATTTCCATCGTCGGAATTATAATCAAGATGACCAGGTCAGACAAAATCGGAAAATACGTAAGCCTTATTCTTCTGGGCTTTGCCGTTTTGATGTATGGTATTTCCTCAATGAGCGAGGCTGTTGCCCCATTAAAGGAAAGCGAGAAATTTATAAGCTTCATGCTTAATTTCTCTAACCCGATTCTGGGTATCCTCCTCGGTCTTGCGGTAACGGCAGTTCTCCAGAGCGCAAGCTCTGCCGTAGGTCTGCTGCAGGCGCTTGCCGTAACGGGTGCAATTAATTTCTCCATAGCCTTTCCGATACTGCTGGGCATTAATGTGGGCGCCTGTGTTCCTGTTCTTCTTTCCTCTGCCGGAGCAAAAACCGATGCAAAGAGGAGTGCCTATTCATATCTTTTAATAAGCCTTTTAGGCTCTGTTCTCGTTGGCATTATATATTATGTGTCAGAAATTTTTGTTTCATATTCATTCGCATCAGCGGCTCTTGATGCCTTTCAGATTGCGCTGCTTAACACACTGTTCCGCCTGATGAATGTCATACTGCTCCTGCCCGTTACTGCATTAATCGAAAAAATGCTCTGCAGGCTTATTAAGGGCAATGAAAACGAGGAAGAAAAAGCAGTCTCTCTCGAAGACCGTTTTCTCTCTTCCCCGGCTGTTGCAATCGAGCACACACGCCTTGCCATCGAGGATATGGCAAAGCACACCCTTTCCAATATTGAAAATGCCGTTTCCCTCATATATAATTTCGACAGGAAGAAGTTTGAAAAAGCCGAGGCGTCTGAAAATCTTATCGACCGTTATGAAGACAAAATCGGTGCTTATATAATGCGCATCAATGCAAACTCACTGACGAAGTCCCAGTCTGAGGCACTTTCTAAGTATCTTCATGCCATCGGCGATCTTGAGCGTATCTCTGACCATTCGCTTAACATTGCGGAATGCGCCGAAGAAATATCCGAAAAGAAAATCGTTTTTTCCGTTCAGGGCGCATCAGAGCTGAAAACAGCGCTGGATGCCATGGTAGATGTTCTCTCCACCGCCATTACTGCTTTTATAAGCGACGATCTCGACCTTGCTTATCATGTTGAGCCGCTGGAGGAAACAATAGACACCATATGCGACAGTATGAAGCTCCATCACATAGAGCGCCTGCGCAGCAATCAGTGCACTCTTGAGCACGGCTTTGTATTCAACGACCTGATAACCAATATAGAACGTGTTTCAGACCACAGCTCCAATATTGCTCTGAGCGTTATCGAGCTTAAAAATTCCATGTTTGATCCCCATGAATATATAGACGAGCTTATGCTCAACCGAAACGGCAGCTTTGAAGCATACTTCAATGAATATCAGCAGAAATATAAACTGGAGGATTTCTAAAATGGCAAATCCTGTTATTGAGTGTGTAAAGAAAAATCATATAATCGCAATCGTCCGGGGTGCGGATTTTTCAAAGTGCGATGCCATTGCAGATGCCCTTTACGAAGGTGGAATACGTCTCATGGAGATAACCTACAGCAGGTCTAATCCGGATATCTCCACTGAAACTGCAAAAACAATCGGCTCTCTTGCCGAGCGTTTCATGGGTGAAATGTTTATTGGCGCAGGCACCGTGACTTCTCCCGAGCTCGCCGAGCTGACGGCAGCTAATGGCGGCAGCTTCATGGCAGCTCCCAACACAGATATAAATGTTATAAGTAAAGCAAAGGAGCTGGGTCTTTGCTGCATCCCCGGTGCCATGACGCCAACGGAAATTTTAACCGCCCACAGCGCCGGAGCCGATGCCGTAAAGCTTTTCCCCGCCGGCGATCTCGGTCCCGGATACCTGAAATCCATTCGGGCGCCCATAAGTGATGTGGATATAATAGCCTTTGGCGGCATTAACCGCGATAATCTGGGAGTTTTTCTAAGGAACGGGGCCATTGGCGCAGGCATCAGCAGTGTTCTTATAAAAAGAGAATGGCTGGACAATAATGAATACCGCAAAATAACAGACGCTGCGCGCAGTCTGACGGAGGTTTTAAATGGGCTTAACTGATATTGCAATTAAATTTGCAGCCCCCGCTCCCAAGCCGGGCGGCTTTCAGAGATATCTCTTTGTGGGTCCTCACCCTGACGATATAGAAATCGGAGCAGGAGCATCCGCAGCGAAGCTTGCCGCTGAAGGGAAGGATATTTGCTTTCTTATCTGCATAGACGGCAGATACGGAGACGGAAATGCAGACTCTTCTCTTTCCCCTGATGAGCTTGCCGAGCTGCGGCGGGAGGAAGCCATAAGCTCTGCCGCAGAGCTTGGTATTAGCGACGTTCGCTTTCTCAATCTGTGCGATGGCGGCTTTTATGACTATAATGAGCTTTTAAGCGGGATAGCACATGTGGTGGGCAGCTTCAAGCCGGATATAATTTTCTGCCCTGATCCCTGTGTTAGCAGTGAGTCCCATGCAGATCATATAAATGTGGGCTGTGCCGCACGGCAGATTGCTTATTTTGCACCATACCGCAGTATTATGAACCGCTACGGAGCAGAATCCGCTCCGGTTAAGGCGATAGCTTATTATATGACTGCAAAAGCAAATCGTTTTATTAACACAAGCGGATACCTTGAAAAGCAGCTTCGTTCAATCTTTGAGTGCCATAAAAGTCAGTTTCCGGCAGGCGGTGCCGACGCAAAGTCGATTACCCTCTATCTCAAGCTTCGGGCATACGACTTTGGCATAAGGAGCTTCTGCAAAACAGCAGAGGGCTTCCGGGTTTTAAGCTCAACTCAAATGCACTGCCTCCCCGAAGCCGGCAACTGACGTTAAAATTTTCTTCAAATATACTTCACGTTCTGATAATAATTTTTTCGTTTTCGTGTAACATATTCAATGCGGATGCGTATTATATTATACTCAACCACTTTTAAGAAAAGGAAAAATTATTATGAAAAAATTATTTGTAAGCTTAACATCATGCCTTATGGCTCTTTCTCTTATTGCCTGCAAGGCTTCCGCTGAAGCTCCCGCCGATAAAGATCTCTCAGCCGCAGCCGGGACACAGGTTGTGGAGGCACAGCAGGAAGAGCAGGAATTTGACTGCATTGCCGAGGCTAACGGTTATAAAATAGAAGTTGTTTCCGTTGAAAAAGGCGAAGACGCCATGGGCACTGAGGCTCTTGTAATAGGCTACCGCTTCACCAACAACAATTCCGTCGGAGCATGCTTCTGGCAGATTGAGGACGACAGCATCTATCAGGGTGAAAATAAGCTCTCCTGCGAAGGTATGGCAATCGCCGCCGGTGGAACCTACACGGCTTCAATATGCAATGGTCAGTCAGTTATTGTTGAGATTCCTTATCCCATTGTTAATGATACCGATCCTATAGACATCACAGTCTATGTCTGCAACAGCGATTATCAGAGAGTTGCAAATGCTTCCTGCACAGCTTATATAGACTGATATCAACCATATAATTCAGAACCACGACCTGGCTTCAAAACCCGGTCGTGGGTGTTATTTTTTTTTTTTTTTTTGTTAAAAAAATTTTATTAATGGTGTTTTAATAAAAGCTTTTTTGTGAATATAAAACGCTTCGGCAGCTGCAAGAGTAAGTATCAAGGTCATAAGAAACATAACTGCTGTGCCGCCATAGGATGCGGGATTCTGATACCCTAAAACCTTGAATATTATCTGATGGTGGGCAAGAAATATCGGATAGCTCAAAGCCGAAAGCTTGCTGAACAGCCTGTTCAGCCATCCGTTTTTCATCACAGCTCCCCCAAGCTTATACAGAATGGAGAAAACAGCAATCCCATAAAGATGGTTTACAAACACAAGATTAATCGGGATTCTGACGAAATTTGCCGCAAGGAAAAACACAGCCAGCAGGCAGGTGGGAGCCCATTTGTCAAGCAGAACATTTTTGTATCTTATTGCCAGCATACCCACCCAAAAGTTCATTATGCAGGAGATTATATTTCTCACCAGCATTCTGCCTTCAAATAACGGTGTATACAGCATCCAGATATACAGCACAGCAACAGCCAGTGTGGATATAAGCTCGCTTTTTCTGAATGCCCAGGCAAGCAGCGGATAAAGCAGATACAGGATTATTATAGCCCCCAGGAACCATTCTCCGACGAAATAGTAGGTTGGAACCGAGCCCTCGAGATACCCGTCGAGACCCAGAACAGAAAAAATAAGGCACCAGGGCTGGCCGTGGGAAAAGGGATCTCCTGTTTTAAAAAGATTTTCAAGAAAGCAGAAGGCATATGCTATATAGAATGCAGGAAATATCGATCTTGCTCTCTTATACCAGAATTTCCAAACCGACGGAACTTCGGAATGATTATAATACATAACCGCTCCGGAAATTGCAAAAAAGGCTGTTACGTAAGCCGCTCCCCAGGTTCCGTTAGGGTAATTATGCCCGAATTCAATCCCGCTGTTCGAGCCTGCCAGAAAATGGTATATGATAATTCCGATTGCGCAGAACGCCCTTGCGAAGGTTATTTCCTCTATTCCCTTTCCGCTGCCTTTACTCTGCATCGTCTGCATTGAGTGTCCCTATCGCCTGCAGCGTTGAGTCATACTTCTTCTTAAGCCGGGAAAGCATATCTGATATATCCTTTTCCGGTTTGCCGTTTCTCAGCGCCTCGCACACATCAACTGCCGCATCCGCCATAGCTCCAAGACCGAGATTCAGTCCCATTCCCTTGAGATTATGGGAAAAGCGGAACGCGTCCTCCCAGTTCTCGTTTTCAAGCGATGCAGTCATATTTTCATAGTCATCGTTGTTCTGAAATTTAAAGAGATATTTATATATTCTCTTCTCGTTCATCAGCCGCCCGATGACCTCGTCGTAATTTCCACCGATTTCGTTGTAGAATTCCCTGAGTTTCATTTTATTGCCCTCTGTTTGTAAAAAATATATTTGGTTAACCCTTTGCAATGGACTTGTTCTGCTCAGCGTATTCGGCAAAGCTGTCTCTGCATTCGCGGAAGCATTCCATAATCTTCGGCCCGAACTGGCCGCACTGCCCTGTTTCAATCATGCTGAATGCAGTGTCTGTGCTGAAAGCCTTCTTATAAACTCTCTCTGTTGTGAGAGCATCATAGCAGTCTGCCACAGAAACGAGCTGCGCTGCCAGTGGTATTTCATCGCCCTTCAGCCCTTCAGGATAACCTCTTCCGTCCCATTTCTCGTGGTGGTAGCGGCATATTTCCCAGCAGTATTTATAGTAATCCTCTTCCCACATATATTTTGAATTTTCCAGAACCTCACAGCCCCGAATCGTGTGGGTTTTCATAAACTCGAACTCATCCTCTGTGAGCTTGCCCGGTTTGTTCAGAATAGCGTCCGGTATCATTATCTTTCCAACATCATGCATGGAGCTTGCAAGCTCAATTGTTTCTATGCTGTGCTCATCAAGCCCGCTCTCGGGATACAGCTCCATCATTTTTTCAGCCAGCATCCTGGTGAATTTCTTCACTCTTTTTACATGTGTTCCGCTTTCAAGACTTCTTGCTTCAACAACCGTTCCCAGAAGCTCTATGGTTCTGCCGTTCATTTCCTCAAGCTGACGGTTCTTGATTTTCAGTGCCTCCGCCTGCTGCCGTAGCTGAGCTGTCTGTTCTGCAACCTTTTCGGCAAGCTCAGCTCTGCTGGTGTTGAGAGCCTCAGCATTTTTCACTCTGTGCCTGACGAGTACGCTGTTGAACGGCTTTTTGATGAAATCAGAAACTCCGAGACTAAGGCACTTCTCTTCTATCTTCGGGTCTGTTTCACCGCTGATTATAAGAACCGGAATTTTGTTGATAAGGTCTCTTTTCCCCAGTTCTTCCAGAACCTGCATACCATCCATTCTCGGCATTATAAGGTCAAGCAGAATCACCGCTATTTCCTTTTCATACCTGTCTACTGCCTCCAGCGCCTCTATTCCGTCGGCTGCAAAGACGACAGTGAACTCATTATCCAGCATCTCCTCGAGTATTTCGCGATTCAGTTCAACATCGTCTACCACAAGTGCAATGTTTCTCATATGGTTCTCCCTCTCTTTTCAGTGCTCTCTTTTCAGTGCTCGTCTGCCTGCGCGTCTCACATAGTCATGTCGTTGTTTACTCTTCCAAAAATTATATTAAGATTTCCGTTTCTGCATCTTAGCTGATCGATAAATTCCTTAGAGGCTTTTGAATCCTTCAGGATAATTTCATAGCTAAGCTCAAACAGCGTCCCCATGTTGGTCGTCTTGACTCTGACAAGCTCGTGATACCTTGTGTATTCCTCGAACAGATCATTGAATATCTCATCATAATCAAGATTCTCCGGAATGGTTATTTTGAGCGTTCTTATGGCTGCATCTGCCTCGCCGAAGCGAATTTTCGTCAGCACAAGGACCACTATTGCCATAATAATAAAGAATACTGCCGCTATTCCTATATATCCCATGCCGCATATAAGTCCAAGGGAGACGGCAAAGAACAGCCCTGTAACCTCCTTGGCGCTTCCCGGCATGCTGCGAAATCTTGTGAGAGCAAAGGTTCCTGCAACTGCAAGTCCCGCTCCAAGATTTCCATTCACCATCATTATAACGACCGCGACGACAGCCGGAAGAAGGGCTATTGATATTTTCCAGGAGCTCGTGTATTTGTTGCCTACGGAAAACACAAGCGCCGCAAGAATGCCCAGAACAAGGGCTGCAATGATACTTATAAGAAAATCTCCCAGTGTTATGGGGCTTCCTATTACACTTCCAAGTATACTACTCAACATATTTCCACTCCCGTTGGTTTATTAATTCTTTTTTATAGCAGCTTCCGTATTTTGAAAAGCCGGTTGGGAAAATTCCTTCCTCGCTTAATATAGCTGCCAGCCACATCGGTGCTGCTCCCGGAATCTTAATTTCCATAAGCCGCATTCCATTTTCAAGAAGCTGTTCACCCTCGTCTCCGGCAGTAAGGCTCAAATTTTTGTCTCGCCATGTTATCTGCTCATCGAAGGTGATGCGAAGCTCCGGATTCTCCCTGTCTGCCCAGGAAACTCTGCTGCTGCCGATGAATGCCCTGGGCACAACCGGATTCTGCTTCAAAAACCAGTCTATTTCTCTCGTAATCTGATTTTCATATGGCGCAGAGCTTTCGCCTGATAGCCACTGCGATGCTTCTCCCGCCTTCATCTGCACTCTGCGTTTATACACAACACCCTTGTATTTTTTCTTGAGTTCCACAAAGACATTGCTTTCTTCATCAGGTATTCCGTAGCTTCTGACCCGCAGTTTTTCCTTGTATACAGGCTTTTCTATGGATTCTCTTATCAGCCTGAAATCATCGGTGTCGTAATAGATACTGAGAATATTGCTGAGATGATATTCATCGGGAACGAGGTGCTCCTCCGCCCGCTCCATAAACCTGTTATATTTTTCTTCAGTCAGCAGATACTTGACCTCATACCGTTTGAAATTAAACTGTGTATCCTTCAGGGGCTGCTTCATTTACCGTTCTCCAAAATAAAATTCTCTCTCTTCATCATCAATCCGCAATATATAGCAAAGATTACTTATGCAATCGCTGTTCCATCCTGATTTTAGGAAAAGCTCCTGCTGCGTCTCCACATGCTTTTCCCAGTCATCATAGCTCAGCCCGGAAACATACGAATCTCTCGCCACCTCCGGTTCGATAATGCTGCAAAGCCGCGTGTATTCCGCAGATATATTCTCCTCAGTAAGCGTTGTGGAAAGGGCTTCCGCCGTGCGCCGGATAAGCTTGTCTCTGTATTCCGCGTTTTTCACAAGAGATGAGTTCATCATCGTTATCTGGTTCCAGAAATCCAGAACATTAACCATGCAGTTGGTGGAGGAATAAAATGCCGCATCCAGGTCATACAGCATAAGGCGCCACTTTCCGTCGTTCTCGGTTGACTTCACAAACCTCAGATTTCCTGAAGTAAGGTCATTGTTTCCCGTCCAGCCTTCAAAAACCGTCCAGTCTATGAGGCTGTCTATATCTATGGCATCGCATACCTTCCGGTAATTTGCCGGGTCAGACATGTCATCTTCTATTATGAACTGTATTATCTCGTCATACATCGCCTGCCCCGGGTTGACGGTTGCCTCGTTCATCGTGACGCTGCCTTCTGATACTCCTGCAACTTCTGCATAAAGTCTCTCGTTCGTCTTTTCCATCAGGGCATAAATTCCCCTGTAT
>R03__coassemble_752_pt1 | contig 17284 bp, 15 predicted proteins | sample R03__metabat2_high_PE_048 | metagenome-assembled genome bin R03
ATCACTCCTCTTTAATGCAAGCTATCATAGCGGCGATTGCCTTTTTCTGTTCTGCCGTGAGATTTTCCTGTACATTTTTCGGATAAGCAAAAAGAAAATATAATCTTTCTTTTTCAAACACATCCAGATAAATTACTCTTCCGCCTCCGCTTTTACCGCGATTATCATTTAACTGAATACGAAGTTTTCTTGCTCCACCCGTACCTTCTATTACATCACCTTTGTGAGGATTCTCCAGCAATATATGCTCGAGAGTGAGCAAGTCTTCATCATTGAGTCCCATTGCCTTCCAGCAGTTGCGAAACGGTGCAGTATACACAAACAATCTATTCATTGGACGCTCCATTATTAATTTGAGTTAAGTATATACGATAATATCGTACTTGTCAACAGCAACCTCAGCCAAACCGACACTCCTTGTAAGCGTTTGCGACAGGTATGTGCTTGAGCTTTTCCGCAGTCCCACAAGAAAAACTGAAACAGATAAAAATTTTAAAAAAAAACATTTCTGAATGACATTAAAGCTTATCTCAAAAAACAAGCGTTTTATAACCAGCTTCCCAAGGTATTGCTGAGATATCGTTAAAAGGAGCACACCTCCTCACATTTTTTAACGATTAAAAACGATGGGTGTGCATTTTGTATTAAAATCAGCATTTACTTACATGAAAAAACCACTTCGTGAGAAGTGGTTGAGAGAGCCGATTTTTTATGCAAGCTTTACAAGAGAGGCTTTTATCATCTCTGCTGCTTCCTCGCATATGTATTTTTCTTCCGGAATCAGGTCATACAGCGGTGCTCTGACTCCGCCAACATCCGGACCTCCAAGAATCCGAATAGTTTCCTTGATAGTGGCATACATATTGCTCTTTCCGGAGCATAGCTTATAGATTATATGGCAGCAGTCATCCTGGATTTCCCTTGCCTCAGCAATACGCCCTTCATTAAAAAGCTTATAGATTGCAAGATAAAGCTCCGGCATTACTCCGTATGTTCCACCTATGCCACCGATGGCACCTGCGCACAGCCCGGAAACAAGCTGCTCATCAGGGCCGTTGAATACTATTGCACCCTCATCTCGCCACATTTCTATATCCTGAACCGGCATGGAGGAATTTTTTACGCCTATTACCCTGGGATTTTTAAGCATGCTTCGAAGAAGCTGGCTGTTGAGCGAAACTCCCGCAAGCTGAGGAATATTATAAATTATAAAGTCAGTATCCGGAGCTGCAGATGAAATATCGTTCCAGTATTTTTCAATTGCATGAGGTGGAAGCTTAAAATAAATTGGTGGAATTGCCGCAATCGCATCAACACCGAGTGATTCGGCATGCCTTGCAAGCTCCATTGAATCTGCTGTGTTATTGCAGGCAATATGAGCAATAATTGTGTGCCCCTGAGCCTCCTGCATAACATTTTCAAGCAGAAGCTTGCGCTCTGCAACGCTCTGATATATGCATTCGCCGGATGAACCGCCTACATATAATCCCGTAACTCCCTTTTCTATCAGATAGCGCGTAAGTGCTCTAACTCTTTCGGGAGATATTGCGCCTTTATCATCATAGCATGCATAAAAAGCCGGAAATATTCCCTTATATTTTGAATAATCCTTCATATTCTATCCTTTCACGGCCCCCATGGTAATTCCTTTTGTGAAGTACTTCTGGAAAATTATAAACACAATGATTATTGGGATTGCAGAAAAAGCGGCACCCGCCATAATAAGTCCGAAGTCTGTTGAGTTTTCCGCCTGCATTTTTGCAATACCAAGAGAAATGGTAAGGTTTTTGGTGCTTGAGAGCATAATCAGCTGCATAAAATAATCATTCCAGGAGGAGATAAAAGTAAATATTGCAAGAGCGCCAACGCCTGGCTTTATAATTGGAAAAACGATTTTGTTAAAGGTCTTAAGCTCGCTTGCACCGTCTATTCGGGCTGCCTCCAGGACTTCTCCAGGAATACTTTCGGCAAACTGTTTTATTAGGAACACGCCAAAGGGCCAGCCCACAATCGGATAGATTACGGCACTCATTGTGTTATAAAGCTTAAGAGAACTCATTTCCCTTATAAGTGGAATGAGAACCACCTGCTTTGGCAGCGCCATGGCGCAAACAATAAGAGTAAAAATCAGATTTCGTCCCACAAAACGCTTTTTTGCAAGAGCATATCCCGCAAGAGCCGATGTCACACAAGTGAGAAGCATGGAAATAATAGCCATCCATATTGTATTGAGCATCCACCTGATCGCCCCCGGGACCGTGGAAGCAGTATACGCAATAATCGGATTTCCGTCTGCTGACCAATACTGGCTGAACGGTATATAAACTTCGAAAAGGGGTGCCTTCATCTTGCTGAAAAGCGTTTTATAATTTTTGAGAGTCCACTCACTGGGCCACCAGACGGGAGACGCGGCATTTATTTCTTTTGCTGTTTTAAATGAACCGGTCACGATCCAATAAAGTGGAAACAGGAAAAGCAGAGCTATAAAAATTACGATAAAAAGTTCTATTATTTTCTGAGTCTTTGATTTCTCTCCGAGCATGATCCCCCACCTCCTTAGTCCTTTGAATTTCCAAGCTTGAATTGAATGGCTGACAAAATCGCTATTATAATCATCAGAATTACACCCATAGCGTTACCGTAGCCATATCTGAAAAGCTTGAAAGCGGTGTAGTAGATATAGTACATGATTGTATCCGTTGAGTGGCTCGGCCCTCCGCTTGTCAACAGCTGTATCAGAGCAAAGCACTGGAAGGAGTTAATCATGGTTATAATCAGAATATAAAGTGTTGTGGGCATAATCTGGTGCCATTTGATTTTCCAGAATACCTGTTTGCGTGTGGCACCGTCCACTTCAGCAGCCTCAACAAGAGACTTATCCACATTGCCGAGCGCTGATACATAAAGCACTATAGGCTGACCCACGGAAGTAGTAAGCAAAATAAGGATAATACAGCCGAGGGCAAAGCGCGAATCGCCCAGCCAGTTGATATTCTTGTCAATAATTCCGGCGCCCTTCAGCAGATAGTTGAAAATTCCGTAGTAGTTATTATACATCCATTTCCACACAACAGTGACTGCAACAGAACCCGTTACAACGGGCAGATAAAATATAACACGGAAAGCAGAGGTAAGCGCCGGCTTCATATCATAGATAACAGTGGCAATCCACAGAGAAAAGGCGCATACTATAGGCACGGAAACGACAACAATAATAAATGTGTTTTTGAGAGCTCCAAGGAAAATCTGATCCTGGAAAAGCTCCACATAGTTCTGCAGACCTATAAAAACGTCCTTTGTATTTTTTCCCATGTTGGAATCAAAAAAGCTGTTATAGACGCACATAAACATGGGGTAAACAACGAAGGTGATAAAGAAAAACAAGCTCGGCAGCAGGAAGAGATAACCTGCAACAGTTTCCCGCCTGACTAATGCTCTGCTCATTGCTGATTTTTTCATAAAAATAACAGCGCTCCTTTCAATATCCGGAGTATTGATGCTGTGACTATAATAATCACCCTCCCTGCACTTTGCAGGGAGGGTGCACACCCTTTTAAATCAGATGTTGAAATTAAAGTTTAATCAGCCTGCAGCTGCTGCATTAGCAGTTGCACAGAAGGTTGCCACTGCTTCTGTTACATCGCCACCTGCGCCGACTGCCTGGAGCATATTCCACCATGCGGTGCGTGCCTCTGCCCAGCCGGAGGTTACCTGATAGTAGTCTCCGAGGTAAGGCATAAGAACGTTATACTGGTTCATGATATCGTTGTCTGCCCAGATACCGGAAATATCATTTCCGCCTGCATTGCTGCGCACTGCAAAGTAGTTAGCTGCCTTGACAGCTGCCTCAGTGCCGTCTCCATCGCAGAAGTACTTTATGAATTCCTTAGCTGCTGCGATTTTCGCATCGTCTCCGTTATCGAATATACCGAAGCCCCAAATGCCGCCGCAGAGCTTAGACTCGCCTGTCTCTGAGGGGAAGCTCATGAATACGATCTCTTCTCCATCGAGTGTGAGACCTGCGCCTGTTCCTGCGGAGTTGGGATTGAGCTGCTGAGCAATATTCCAGCAGAATGCCATCTTGAGAGTGCCGTTGTAGAAGAGAGCAATTTCATCGCCGCCAACGATAGCGGGATCAAAGTATATGCCATCCATTGCTGCAAGCTCCGTGATAGCCTGAATGTTCTCTGCGGAGTCTGCTGTGTATGCGGTGTGCTCAGCATTGGTGAAGGTTCCACCATAGAGATTGTTGATAAGAGCGCGTGTGCCCTGGTCTCCGCCCTGACCGCCGCAGAATACTGCGCCTACAGTATCTCCATAGTAGGCATAAAGAGCTGCAACTGCATTCTTGAACTGCTCGGTAGTCCATGTGTGTGACTCAACATCAACATACTGGTCTGCTCCTGCTGCCTTAAATGCATCGTAGTTGATAGCCATGCAGTGAGCTGTCATTACAACAGGATACTCATAGCAAGCACCATCTGCATTGAAGCAGGCTGAAACGCAGGCTGCGTTGACTTCTGACTTGTCTGCATCATCCCAAAGGTCGGAGATATCTGCCATGTATCCCTTTACACCCCAGTTTGCTACCAGACGCTCAGGTCCTTCCATGATGAGATCGGGTGCTGCGCCGCCTTCAAGTGCTGTGTTGACCTGATCGTCGCCATTGGTGTAGTCAAGGTACTCAACATTGACCTTGATTCCGGTTGCTGCTTCGAAATCAGCCATCAGAGCATCAACTGTATCGCTGTTGCCCCAGCCGCCGATAGGATACGTCCAGAGAGTAATAGCATCTGCCACTGCAGGTTCTGCAGCCTCTTCAACTGCTGCGGGCTCTGCTGCTGTCTCCGGTGCTGCGGTGTTCGCCTGGCCGCAGGCACACAGCGCAAATACCATGACTGCTGCAAGAAGTAATGCAAGAATCTTTTTCATTTTATTTGCTCCTTTTTTGAATTTTTGATATGTACAGGGTATTCCCCGTATTGAAACAATAATATAAAATTTAATGCCGCATGTCAACACATTATTTGAAAAAATTTTCAAATTTGATTTTAAATGAAAATAATTTCATACGTGTTTATCAGCAAGCGTATCCGCAATTTTTTCCCTAACCTGCCTGCAGGCAGAAAGATTTCGCATGCAAAGCTCTGAAAAAAGAATATCCATCAGAAAAATCTGGGCAATCTTTGCCGCTGCAGAACCCAACTGCAGAGGGCTTTCATTTGAACCGCACAGAAGCACAACGTCCGCAAGCTCCGCTGCCGGGGAATTGGGATATCTTGTAATAAGTATAATTCCTGCTCCGCTGCTCTTTGCCGTCTTCAGAGTCTGCATTGCCTCTATGGTTGCTCCTGAATAGGAAAAGAACATGACGACTCCGCCCTTTTTAATTGTGGCTGCACGTATTGCCTGGGTGTGTGAATCGGAAACTGCATATATGTTGCAGCCGGCAGTCGCGAAAAGATGAGCCGCCTCTTCAGCCAGCACCATTGACCCTCCCTGACCCATGCTGATTATAACCGAGGCTTTTTCAATCATATCCGCAGCAGCCTTTATATCCCTTTCATTTATAAGAGAGAAAGTATCTGTTATTGCGCGGATATCCGTGGCGCACACCTTTTTGCATACATCCTCGAAGCTGTCTTTTTCTGTAACATCTCCTAATACTGAGCTGTAGCTGTCTCCCCCGGCACTTACGCTTCTTGCTATTGCAAGCTTCATACCTGAGAACCCATCGTATCCCAGCCTTTTTGAAAATCTTGAAATTGTAGCTTCGGCAACGCCTGTTTCACATGCCAGCTCTGAAATCGACAGACTCTGAGCAGCTGCGGCATGTGAGCTTATATAATCGGAAATTCTTTTTTCAGCTGATGTTAAATCATAATAATTGCTGTTTATTATACTTATGATATTTTCGTCTGATTGCGCCGCCATGATTATTCACCAAGAAGTCCGTCTATGACCTTATCAACAGTTATGAGCATTCTGGGCAGGTGGAACGGCCCCTTGAAGGTAGAGCCCTTTGTTGAAGGCATTGTGGGCATTCCGTCTCTTCTGAGATAACCGTACCATTCGCCGTATTCCGGGTCAGAGAAATGCTCTTTGCAGTAATCAAGGCAGGTATAGAACCATTTGAGATATTCTTCCTTTCCAGTGTCTCTATACAGCATAATGGAGGAAATAAGAATTTAATCATGGGGCCACCACAGCTTCATATCATGCTCTTAAGACTCAGGAGGCTTTCCAAGGCAGTCTACAAAATACAGCAGACCGCCGTATTCATAGTCCCATCCGGCACTTATGGCGTTATTGAATATGGTTTCCGCCTTTTCCACAAGCTCTGACTGACCGGTGCGCCTGGCGTGCTCAAGGATGAACCACACAGCCTCTATATCGTGCCCCGGATTTACTACTCTTCCCTCGGTAAAATCAAGGCGAGGATTTCCCTCCTGGTCTACAGACTCAAGAACACAGTTAAGCTCAGGATGATAGAAGTATCTGAATATCTCGTCAATGCATGTCTGTGCGCGTTCCTCATATATGGCTTTGTTTTCAGTATCTGTGCGCATAAGGATATTTGCTACATTGAGATATATCATCGGCACTCCGAAGGCTCTGCCGCTTCTTGTTTCCGGGCAGGTCTTCGGCCCCAGCCCTGCAGGGTCTGGCATTCCGTGCCACAATTTCCAATAGATATCGGCATTTCGGCGCGCACGCTCAAGAGCCGTGATATCTCCTGTAAGCCCATAATATTCCGCATTTGCTATTGCGCAAAAGGCTTCAGAAAAGAAATATCTGCGCTGCCTGAGCGGTCTGCCGTCTGCGGTGACCGTGAAATACATTCTGCCCTCCGCCTCGGGATTTACACAGTATTTCTCCATAAAATCAAGGCAGGACTTTGACGCATCAAGCCACTCCTGTTTTATGCCATATTCATGGCATAAATAGGCATATATCCAGCCGCAGCGCCCCTGCATCCAGACGCTTTTGTCTGTTGAATAAATTTCTCCTTTTCTGTCGAGGCAGGTGTATACTCCGCCATATACCGGGTCCATTCCGTGCTGCAGCCAGAAGTCCGTGCACCGGGCAAGCTCTTCCTTAATGAATGTCTGTGCCTGAGCAAGCTTTTCTCTGTCCATAATACATTACCTCCCCTGCAAACATATGTTTGCTGAACTTATGACATGATAGTAGCATTAAAGAAAATATTTTTCAACAATTAAAATTTAAGAAATTATTTTTTATAAGCTGTCGACTTTACATCTGCTATGTGTTATAATTCTAACCGCTTCCAAATGGCACAAGGAGGAGATTTATTATTATGAAAAAGCATATTGTCTGCTTTGGAGATTCAAATACCCACGGCTACTGTGCTGACCCGTCAGATACCGAAACCGGCGGAACGCGCTTTTCAGAAAATGAGCGCTGGACCTGTCTTCTGCAAAATCTGCTTGGCGATGATTATCTTATTATAGAAGAGGGGCTTTCAGGCAGAACCACAGTCTTTTCAGATCCTTTGCACGAATCCATGAGTGGTCTTGACTCTATATATTCCTGCCTTATGAGTCATGAACCTGTGGATCTTCTTATTATCATGCTGGGCACGAATGACTGCAAGGAACGGCTCGGTCAGAGCGCGCCATGTATTTCTCTCGGTCTCGACAGGCTATAAAAAAGGCTCAAACCGTCCTCTGTTGGCGGAATAAGCCTAATATTCTTGTTATTTCTCCTCCATGGATGAAGGAAGGCTTTTCCGATATATATATGGGGTTGTGCTGCATTGAAAAAAGCCGTCAGCTTGCCCCTTATTTTGAACAGAAGGCAAAGGAAAACGGCTGTGCTTTTCTGGATGCCGAGAATATCGCAGAATTTAATAAAATAGATTTCACTCACCTGACTCGATTAGGTCATTCCCAGCTTGCCCATAAGCTTGCGCAGCTCGTTCCTGAGCTTTTATAAGCGATATTTAACATTTTTATTCAAACAGGAGGCATGATATGAATTTTCTCGGCATTGATATTGATATAAAAAATATTCCTGAGCTGGATCAGGGTTTCATTCCTATCTATAAATTTAACGAGGCTTTTCTGAAAAACGCCGAAAAACCGATAGGCATTGCTCTCGAGCGTGAAGCAGGAGAAATGGCTTCAGTAAGCACATTTATCCACGGCACGCCGGAAATGCTGGAGGCAGACAGATATTATATACGCAGGCTTGTTAAAACTCTGCTGTGGATGAAGGGCGGATACAGGGTATATGTCTGCGGAGATGCCAAAATGGCTGATTATCTGAAAAGCGAAGTCTTCTGCGACGGTGGAATCCAAGATTTCGACTATCATTATTTTTCAGATATTTTTTCAAAGACATTTACCGTTGAAGCCGCAGATACGCTTCCTGAAAATGTGGATAACCCTCAGCCGGTAGGCGGTCATTTTGAAGGCTGCAGAATAGGCTTCGATGCAGGCGGGTCAGACAGGAAGGTTTCCGCCGTTATTGACGGCGAGGTCACATATGATGAAGAAACAGTCTGGTTTCCAAAGCTCAGTGAGGACCCGTCATATCAATACGACGGGATTGTTGCAGGGCTTAAGGCTGCAGCGGAGCATCTGCCCCGAGTAGATGCCGTTGGCGTATCCACAGCCGGAGTTGTTATAAACAACCGTGTTATGAACGCTTCCCTTTTCATAAAGGTTCCGAAGGAGCTTTGGGAGGAGCATGTTAAGGATATATACACTAAAGCGGTCCGAGACTGTTTCGGAGATATTCCGTGCACCGTTATAAACGATGGAGACGTAACTGCAATTGCCGGCTCCATGAGTCTTAATGACAACGGAATTCTCGGCATAGCTATGGGCACAAGCGAGGCCGGAGGCTTTGTAGACGAAAACGGCTGCATTACCGGCTGGCTGAATGAGCTTGCATTCATTCCGGTAGACACGAATCCCGAAGCTATGCAGGATGAGTGGAGCCTGGACATAGGCTGCGGTGTAAAGTATTTCTCCCAGGACGGTGTTATAAAGCTGGCGGGCAAGGCCGGGATAGAGCTTGACGCAAAGCTCAGCCCTGCTGAAAAGCTTAAAATTGTGCAGAAGCTTGTTGAAGCGGGAGATGTGCAGGCGGAAAAGATTTTTGCAGGTATCGGCTGCTATCTTGCCCATTCTCTTGCATATTATCACAGTTTATACGGATTTAAGCATGTGCTGCTTCTGGGAAGAGTTATGTCCGGAAGAGGCGGAGACCTGCTGCTGGAAGCCTGCGGCAGAATACTTAAAGACGAGTATCCCGAGCTTGAAAAAGTTATTTCACTTGACCTCCCGGATGAGAAATTCCGCAGGCTTGGGCAATCCGCAGCGGCAGCTTCCCTGCCAAAAATTTAATCACCGTTCGTTAACTGTCGATCTCATCAGAACGAGGTATTAAAAATGCTTATAAACAATGCGCGTATTGTGCTGAAGGACAGGGTTATTGAAAACGGCTGCATCCGCTTTGAACACGGAATAATAAAAGAAATTTCATGCACTCCCTGCTCTGCCGATGATGCATATAATATTTCCGGCAGAACAGTTATGCCTGGCTTTATAGATATTCATGTCCATGGTTCCTCCAACATAGATTTTATGGACGCATCAGCTGCCGACTATGCAAAAATTTCTGAATCACTTTATTCCGAGGGCGTCACGACCTATCTTGCAACGACGCTTACCAGCGATGAAAAATCGCTTGAAAAAGTTGCCTGCGAGGTAAAAAAAGCAGCTGCATGCAATCCCTCTCTCGGAGGAATACACCTTGAAGGACCTTATATAAGTGCCAAGCATAAAGGAGCACAGAACGAAGCATACATAAGAAAAGCTGATATAAACGAGCTTAGCCGGCTGCAGGAGCTTTCAGGAGGAAATATAAGATACATAAGCCTTGCGCCCGAAAAAGAAGGGGCACTTGAATTCATAAAGGAAGCAACAAAACTCGGAGTTGTTTGTTCGGCAGGTCATACAGACGCTTCTTTCGGTGACATAGAAAAAGCAATCGGCGCCGGCCTGACAAATACGACCCACACCCACAATGCAATGAGCGGTCATCATCACAGAAACCCCGGCGTCGTAACAGCTGCTCTTTATTTTGATGCTCTCTTCTGTGAGCTTATATGCGATGGAATTCATGTATGCCCGGATTCGGTTAAAACCTTCTATAAAGCAGTCGGTGAAGACAGGTTTATAATAATAACCGATGCCCTTAAGATAAAAAACAGCAATGTTGAAGAATTCAAGCTTTTCGGGCTTGACTGCATAAGGAAAAACGGTGCGGCGTATCTCACCAGCGGCCCTCTTGCAGGCTCACTGCTTACTCTGGAAAAGGGCGTTAAGAACCTGCGTGAATGGGCCGGAGCACCGCTCACGGCGCTTGCGAAGGCTTCCTCAGGCAATGCAGCACGCTCAATCGGCTTTAAAGACAGAGGCGAGCTTAAGGAAGGACTTCTTGCTGACTTTGTCATCACTGATGATGATTTAAATATAAAAGAAGTGTATAAGCTTGGAAAAAGAGTTTTCTGACCTATACGTAAAAAACCGCCTCACGGCGGTTTTTATTTTCATGAAGCTTGCAGCCTCGCTCTGATATTATGTTAACCTGTAGCCTTCGTGCGCTATCTCCCATAACAGCTGCGGCAGAGGTTGAAGGGATAACCGATTGGCAGTTCCTTCCCGCAGCGCTTGCATTTTCTTATATATTCCGTCTTATCCTCCGACATAAGAAGGCGGATTTTTTCGCACACTTCATTTCTTTCAGCTGTGCTGTCGTCCTCCTCCCCTATTCTGATGAGCAGCTGATGATGCACATCATACGCCTTATACTGCAGCTCGCAGCCCTCAAGAGTATCGGTCTCGAAATATGGCTCGGGTATTTTTCTGTTCTTCAGAATTTTCCTTGCACAGTTTGCCCAGTAGTATACAAGATCCTGGCTCCTTGTGTCTATAGGGCATGATATAAGATCGTATACAAGGTTTCTGTCTGCATTTAAAGCCTGGTCTTTTATGAGAGCATAGAGAGTAAGCGGGTCGCTCACATCCTCTCTCTTGAAACCGCCGTTTGGAGGCAGGTTTTTCCAGGCCTTCAGAAGAATATCAATCGGATAGTCAGTGCTGCTGAGTACCTCCCGTGGAAAGGAAAAGCATGGAGCCTTAACCTGGCTTGCGTCATACTTCAGCCCGTTTTTAATCAGGTCGGTTTTATCCATTGTAAGAACTTCACCCCGGTCGAAAAGCCCGTAGCGCCCTGCTCTACCTGCGATTTGCCTGATTTCAGAGGCCGTCAGCGGTGCAAGCTCCCTGCCGTTGAATTTATATGTCTCTGCAAAAATGACCCGTTTTATTGGGAGATTGACCCCCATTCCTATCGCATCCGTTGAGACCACAACCTGAGTCTCACCTGATGTGTATTTTTCAACCTCATTTCGCCTTGCCTGGGGCGGAAGTGCGCCATATATAACGCTCGTTCTAAAGCCGTTTCTTTCAAGGATCGCTGCGGTTGAAAGCACATTTTTTCTTGAAAAGCATATAACTGCATCATTCGGCTGTATATCCTCATACCCGTTGCAGCGACCGGAATATTCAAGCGGCACAAGCCGCTTGTGCTTCACAATTGTATACGGATCTCCGAATTCTCTTATAAGAGCCTCGATATAATTCTGCGCCTCAGGAGCAAGACAGATGTGCACCTCCTCTGCATTAACAAGGCAGATTGCTCTTAGCCATGCCGAGCCTCTGTCTTCATCTGTTATCAGCTGCGCCTCGTCTATCACTGCAACCTTGAATTTTCTGCTGAAGTCACACATCTCTATCGTAGAGGATATAATCTCTGCGCCTCCGATAGAAATTGATTCCTCCCCTGTGAGAAGGCTGCAGGGCACGCCGGCTGCGTTTATTCTGTCATACGTCTCCAGGGCAAGAAGCCTCAGCGGTCCAAGATAGCATCCGTTTTTCTGCGCAATAAGCGCCTGAATAGAATCATGGGTCTTGCCGCTGTTTGTGGGACCCACATGGAGCACAAAGTACCTTGCAAGACCATTTCCTCTTTTTATTATACTGTCAGGCGTATATTCAAGAAGCAGGTTGGAAATCTCCCTTTTCATTTCCTCCTGCCGCATATATTCCCGGTAACGCTCCTGTTCAGCCTTGAGCTCCGGATTATCAAGCGCCTTTATGACATCTGCTTCCTTCCATAGCCGGTAATAATGGGGGTGATTTTTTCCCCGTGAATAGCCAACTCTGGGTTTGGGAAGATATCTGTCTATCTGCTTTTTATTAAGACCGTATATTTTTGTTATTGTCTGCTGGCATATTTCCTTTTCTCGTGTATTCTTTGTTCCCATTACCCTCCTGCAGTCAGCATTCTATCACTTCTATGCCGTTTTTTTCTGCATAATCCATTGTATTTTTCGTTCCTCCCGCTTCGCCGTGATAAACAGCAATAACGCGTGAGCTCATATCCACCATCCATCTGTCTCTTTCACCGTAAACAAACGGCTGATAATTTGGGCTGAATATCTTTATCAGGTCAGCTTTTTCAAGAATGTCGAAGTATGAATTTTTCCATCGTGAGTTCCAGCTGTTGCCCATACCATCATATGGCAGAGCTGCGACGAGCCTGATTTCAGGATTTTCACGCTTCAGTTCAAGAACAATTTCAGCTGCCCATATATCCACACCTCTTGACATTCCTGTTATAAACGTATCAAATCCGTCTTCAATAGCATGACAAACTTTTGCTCTAAGGGCATAAATAACCTCTCCCTCACTCTCGTGAAGCTTTTCAGGTCTGTGCCCGGTAAAGCAGCAGGTTTTTTCTCTTATAATATCCATCAGATAATTTCCTTTATGAACAGCGGAGCTTCCACCGGCTTTTCGCTCAGGCTGAAGCATTCAATCAGCTCATTGGCAGCGCTGTCTGCATTTTCTGCTGTTTTTGCGTGTATTGTGGCAAGCACATCTCCGGCGCTGACTGCATCACCAACTTTCTTATTAAGAACAATACCGACGCCAAGATCTATTATATCGCTTTTCTTTGCTCTTCCTCCGCCGAGCTTCATGGAAATAAGCCCAAGCTTCTCCGCCTTTATACTTTCCACATATCCGGCCTGCTCTGCCATGACCTCAAGTCTTACTGCGGCAGTCGGAAGACATGACGTGTCATAAACAGCCTTGGAATCCCCGTCCTGCGCCTCAACCATTTCAGCAAGCTTTTTAAGGGCAGAACCGCTGCTTATAGTCTTCATGAGCATAATTCCCGCTTGAGTTTCATCCGGTGCAATTCCGGATAGCACAAGCATACGCGAGCCTATTGTGAGACACAGGTCAAGCAGGTCATTGCTCAGTCTGCCGCTGAGAACGGAAATTGCCTCCTTCACCTCAAGAGCGTTTCCTATTGCAAAGCCGAGGGGCTGCCCCATATCTGAAACAACTGCCGAGCACTTTTTTCCTGCTCCCCTGCCTATTCTTATGAGACTGTCTGCCAGCTTGTGTGCATCCTCCTGAGTTTTCATAAATGACCCATCTCCGCACTTCACATCCAGAACAATTACATCAGCTCCGGAAGCAAGCTTTTTAGACATGATTGAGGAGGTTATAAGCGGTATTGAAGGCACAGTGCCCGTCACGTCTCTGAGCGCATAAAGAAGCTTATCTGCAGGGTCTAAATTTGACGTCTGCCCTGTTATTACAATGCCGTGTTCGTTAACATTATTGTAAAATCGCTCCTCGGAAATTCCTGTGTTGAAGCCTGGAAAGCTTTCAAGCTTATCTATAGTGCCACCTGTGTGGCCAAGCCCCCTGCCGGACATTTTTGCCACCTTAAGCCCGCATGCTGCTACCATGGGGCACAGCACAAGACTCGTTTTATCTCCCACACCGCCGGTTGAGTGCTTGTCTACCTTTATTCCTTCAATGGAGGAAAGGTCCAGAACATCGCCGGAATTCATCATAGCAATCGTCAAATCAAGGGTTTCCCTATCGTTCATTCCGTTAAGCAGAATTGCCATGCAGAGAGCAGATGCCTGATAGTCAGGAATAGCTCCTGACACATATCCGTTTATAAAATACTGAATCTCTTCAGTTGAAAGCTCAAGTCCGTCACGCTTTTTGGAAATAACATCCACCATTGTCATGATAATTTGCCTCCGATTCTCTCTCTCGTATATTCCGCAAGTTCTGTTGAACTCATCGCACACACCTTTTCAGCCGGAATAGTTTCGATTATATCAAGATACACGTCGCTGCCGCCGAACAACCCTCTCTTAAATACGTTCTCGCCTCCTCGGGCTACAGCAACCACAATCGGCACACAAGCCCTCTGGGCAATCTTGAAGCAGCCTCTCTTGAAGGGCAACAGCTCTCCTGTTCTGCTTCTTGTGCCTTCGGGATAAAGTCCTATTGAGCATATGCCATTTTTAAGATATTCAGTTGCCTGCACTATGGTTTCAAGGGCATTGCGGTTGTTTTCACGGTCTATTGCAAGATATCCTGCTCCGTATGCCAGTCTTCCGAACACAGGAAGCTTCATATTCTCCGGCTTAGAGATAAAGGAAATATTATAATCCTTCAGCTTTGAAATGACCACCAGCGGATCAAAGCCGGAGCGATGATTTGAAACGTATAGAAATCTTCCGCTCTTTGGGAGATTCTCTTCCCCTGTTATATGTACCTTTACAGCAAAATACGCCACTGCCAATGATGCTATGGAGCAGCAGCCTGCTCTGCAGATTTTGCTCTGCCTGCTTATTGGTTTTGACTGGTTGACGAAAAGCGATATCAGCCCCCATATAAGAATATAAATCAGATTCAGCAGAAGGAATGAAATTATAACTGCAATAATACCCTGCCATATCGCATGCTTGAAATAAAGCACCCAAAGAAGGGCAAAAGCAACCGATAATATAAGAAAAATTAAAATCAGTATCATTTTATTATCTCCGTTTCAAACTGACTAATCTTTGCAATTATATATCATTTTTATATATTTTTCAACACGGGTGCCGTGTTCATAATTATTTAAAAAAAAATACACAATTTCATCTTTAATATTCACCAGAAAGCTCTATAATACAATCAAGCAAAATTAATGAAGCGAAAGGAGCTTACATTATGTCAGAAAACGATCAAATCTTTGTAGATGCTCTTGCAGAAGAGCCAAAAAAGAAAAACAAAAGCAAAAAGAAGGGCAAAGCAGGTAAGGTTATTGCAATAATTCTTCTCTGCTGCCTTATTGGCAGTCTCACAGCCGTCGGTGGTGTAACTCTTTATAACAAATATATCCCGGCAATAAAGGAAGAGGGCGCCGGCGCAATTTTTGGCAGAAGTATTCCTGATTCAGATTCCGCTGAAAAGCTTCCGGCAGACGAAGAAATTCTTCCCCTTCCTGAGGAAGCCCAGGAACCTGTGGTGGAAAAATCGGAACCCAAGACTTCCGCAAAAGCATCAGAATCAGAAGCTCTTTCTGCAGCAGATGTATATGAAAAGAACGTAAATTCCACAGTCGGCATAACCATAACAGGAACAGTTAACTACTGGGGTTATCAGTCTCAGTATGCGGCATCAGGCTCAGGCTTCATTGTATCAGAAGACGGATATATCCTCACGAATTACCACGTAATCGAAGGTTCCCAAAAGGTAACCGTCACCACCTACGACGACAATACATACAATGCAACGGTTATAGGCTATGATGATAAAAATGACATTGCCGTTCTGAAAATTGAAGGCGAGGGTTTTGTTCCCGTAACAATAGGCAATTCAGACAGTCTCCGTGTCGGTGATCAGGTTCTTGCAATCGGAAATCCTCTCGGTGAGCTCACATTCTCACTGACCCAGGGAATCGTCAGTGCACTGAACCGCAACGTAACAATGTCAGACGGAACCTCCATGAAGCTCATACAGACTGACTGTGCCATCAACTCGGGCAACAGCGGCGGAGCACTCTTCAACATGAATGGTGAAGTTATCGGAATAACAAATGCAAAATACTCCTCAGACGGGAATTCCTCAGAAGCTTCAATAGACAACATCGGATTTGCAATTCCAATAAACAATGTCTGGGAAATTGTAACCAGTATTGTTGAAAAAGGATATATCTCAAAGCCCTATATCGGAGTATCCGTGGGCTCTGTCTCCGATGATGTGAAGAATGTAACAGGAATTGAATCCGGCGCCATCGTTTATGATGTAACCGAAGGCGGTCCTGCTGAAAAGGCTGGAATTCAGGTAAACGATATAATCACTTCCGTTAACGGAGAAAAGATTGAATCCTCTGACTCACTTGTAGACATGATTGGTTCAGCAGAACCCGGTGACGTTATTGAAGTGGAGCTGTACCGCCAGGGTGAAACCGTCAATGTCAAGGTTGAGGTCGGTGAGCAGGTGCAGGATGCACTTCAGAATCAAGACAGCACCCAGAATCAGAACAATCAGCAGAACATGCCTAACCAGGGTCAGCAGCAGTATGGTTACGGCTATGGTTATGGAAATGGCAACGACAACAACGGCAACGGCAACGGCAGTGATAGCTTTGAAGATTACTTCGGCTTCGGCTCCATGGGAGACATTTTCCGCTACTACTTCGGATACTGATATCCTTACTTCTAAAAAATACCCGCAATCTTTGGTGATTGCGGGTATTTTTGTATTGATTTTAAAATTCCACTATGCTATAATTTAAACGTTCTGCAGGGTTAGTACATCGGTAGTACCCCGGCTTCCCAAGCCGGTGAGGCGGGTTCGATTCCCGTACCCTGCTCCATGAAAAAACCACTTCTCATGAAGTGGTTTTTTTAATGAAATTTTCCATGAATGGCAAATGAAATATGCTAAAAGCATATGGAATAGCTGTCGCTATGAAATACGCTGCGGTGCAGCCGCCTTTCGTGGCTCTGTAGTTCTAATTTACCAGCTCGTTGAAATAATTCCTATTAAGCTCCAAATCGATGTGCTGGGCAGAGTTTTTTTCCACATAGGTACCGTCTACCGGAATTCTGGCACTTAATATATCATAGCTTTTATAATTAACCGCATCGAGCATAAGCGCCATTACATCCTTCTGGGAAAGGTCTGTGGTCACCTTTTCAAGGGCCGTGTTGCCGAATGAATACATCTTAGTCACAGGCATTGAAAGCACACTGTTCTTAAGGGCAAATATAACATTTCTTATGCGCTGAGTTCTTCCAAAATCGTTGTTGGTCTGATCTGAAAGACGGATGCGCATATATCCGGCTGCCTGTATTCCGTTGAGATGAGTCATTCCG
>R03__coassemble_781_pt1 | contig 16930 bp, 19 predicted proteins | sample R03__metabat2_high_PE_048 | metagenome-assembled genome bin R03
CCCATACAAGATGGGTAAATCCGGCGGATTCACATTCCTTCTGATCTACCTGCTCCTGGCAGTTTTCGTTGGTGTCATCATCATGATGTCAGAGCTTGCACTCGGTCGTAAGACTCGTTCAGCTCCTATCGCAGCATACGCAAAGGTATCCAAGCAGTATAAGTTCCTTGGTTGGCTTGCAGTATTGTCCCCCTTCTTTATCCTGACGTTCTACACGGTCCTCGGCGGATACTGCATCTACTACCTCGTAATCAATGTCATCGGAATTTTCGGTGGTATGCCGGATAGCTCATCCTTCGCGGCAATGATTACCAATGTTCCCCTTTCTCTCGGCATTCTTGTTGCTTTCTCACTGATTAACTTCCTGGTTGTTGCAGGTGGTGTTTCCGGTGGTATCGAAAAGTTCAACAAGGTTGGTATGCCAGCCCTGTTCGTGATGCTCGTTATAGTCATCATCAAGGCATGGACTCTTCCGAACGCAGGCGAAGGCCTCAAGTTCATGTTCGTTCCCGGCTATGCCGTAAAGGCAGGCTTCATAGAAGAATCACCGAGCGTCGTCGAAGTTCTTGCAACGGCAGGCGGCCAGATGTTCTTCTCACTGTCTCTTGCAATGGGCGCCATGATAACATACGGCTCCTATCTTGGCGAGCAGGAGAACCTCACAAAGAACTCCATCATCATCGTTATCTGCGATACTCTCGTTGCTCTTATGGCAGGCTGCGCAGTTATTCCTGCAGCAGTTGCTAACGGAATCAGCAACGGTGTAGCAGTGAGCGAAATCAAGCTCGGCGGGCCGAGCCTCCTCTTCGCAACCCTTCAGGATGTTTTCCACGACATGGGTGCAATCGGTGGAGTTTTTGGCTTCCTCTTCTATGGTCTCGTTCTCATTGCAGCAATTTCCTCTTCAATCTCCCTGCTTGAGGTTATCACAGCCCACTATGCAGATAAGGCAGTTGAAGCAGGCAAAGAGCCCAACCGCAAAAAGTATGCACTTATTGCTTCTGCCATAATCTTCGTTCTTGCCGCTCTCGTTGCAGCAGACGGTCTTGGCTCCAACGGAATTTCTCCGGCAGAGCTCCTTGGCAAGAGCGCAACCGGTCTCACAGACTGCTGGCTCGACTTCATGGATGGTATTTCAGAAGGAATTATGATGCCTGTCGGCGCAATGCTTATGGGTATTATGATTGGTGGCGAAGTAGGTCCCGGCTTCATTCTTGATGAAGTCCACAAGGGCGCAGATTCCAAGATGGATAAGTTCTATAGCTTCTGCATAACTTGGGTAGTTCCTATAGTAATGTGCTTCGTTCTCGTTGGCCAGCTCCAGGCATTCTTCACCAGCACTCCGGGCTGGGTTCTCTATGTGATTTCTCTCATAATTCTTGTTGTGTTCGCAGTATACACATACATCATCAAGAAGAAAAAAGCATAAAGAAATCTAAATTAAAATCACCAAGCGGGCTCTATGAGCCCGCTTTTCTTTATTGAACACCTCTGCATTGAGAGAGGATATGAGATAAATGATTTGCGATTTGCGGATGGAGAAAAATTTTGCCAAAATGGTTCATAATATTATGTTATAAATAAAATAAGAAAATGTTCTTGAAGTTATATGCAAAAGAATTTATAATGGTTGAGATATATTTAACAGAATTTAAATGGGGAGTTATGTCTTGGAGAGGGTCAGGATTAAAATCCATGGTATAGTCCAGGGCGTGGGATTCAGACCGTTTATTCACAAACTCGTCAGATTCTATCAGCTCAGCGGATACATAAAGAATACCTCCTCCGGGGTGGAGCTGGAACTGGAGGGAGAACGGCAGGAGCTGGAGCGCTTTGTGGCTGATGTGCCGGAGAAGGCACCAAAGCTTGCAGTTATAGAGAGCGTGGAGGCAGAATATGGTCTCGAGTGCGTTGGTTTTAGTGATTTCGAGATAAGAAAGAGCAAAACAGAGGAATTTAGAAATACCCTTATCTCTCCGGACATATGCATTTGCGAAGACTGCCTGAAAGAGCTTAACGACCCAGCAGACAGACGATACAGATATCCCTTTATAAACTGCACTAACTGCGGCCCCAGATTCACGATTATAAAAGACGTCCCATACGACAGGATAAAAACTTCTATGGGGCAGTTCCCCATGTGCCCAGACTGCAGCAGTGAATATCACAATATTGAAAACAGAAGGTATCACGCCCAGCCGGACTGTTGCTCGGACTGCGGTCCCCGGATGTTCTTTCGGATGAAAGGAAAAGAAGCTGAGGGGGACGATGCGGTCGAAGAGGCAAGAAATGCTCTGAAAGCCGGGAAAATAATAGCAATAAAGGGACTCGGCGGAATGCACCTTGCCTGCCGCTGCGATGATCCCAAAATAATAAAAGAGCTGCGCCGCCGCAAGCAGAGAGACGAAAAACCCTTTGCAATCATGTGCCGCAGCACTCAGTGCGCAGAGAAAATATGCAGAATATCCACGGAGGAGCGAAAAATCCTTGAAAGCTTCAGGCGTCCTATCGTTCTTCTCGAGAAAAAAGACCTGGGCAGCTTCACAGAGCTAAGCGAAAACGGATACATAGGTGTCATGCTGCCATATACTCCGCTCCATTATCTTCTCTTCGGGAACGACATAGATATGCTCGTGATGACCAGCGCAAATCTGTCAGACACACCGATAATGTATAAAAATGACGAGGCTGAGGAAAATCTCATAGATATTGCAGACGGATTTCTTCTCCACAACCGTGACATACAGACTCGATGTGATGATACCCTCTGCTGGGTGCTGAACGGCAGTGAGTACTTCGCAAGGCGGTCGAGGGGCTATGTGCCCTTCCCAGTGAGAGCAGCTGTAACGGCTCAGCTTCTGGCAACGGGGGCAGAGCAGAAGGCAAGCTTCTGCCTTTCAAAGGAAAATTATGTGTTTCCAAGCCAGCATATTGGCGATTTGAAGAATATGGAAACATACGAAAACTATGAGCAGCAGATAGAGCATTTTAAACGTCTTTTTGATATAAACCCCGCTGCAGTAGCCTGCGACCTGCATCCGGATTATCTCAGCACACAGTATGCCTCAAGCTTGGGCATTCCGGTTCTGAAGGTTCAGCACCACCATGCCCACATGGCCTCCTGCATGGCAGATAACAATCTCGAAGGTACTGTCACCGGTCTTATATGGGATGGAACAGGTCTCGGAAGCGACGGCATAATATGGGGCGGAGAGTGCCTTTCCGGGGGATACGGCGGGTTTAAGAGAACAGGCAGCATCGTCCCGATACCCCTCATAGGGGGAGACAGAGCCACAAAGGAGTTAGACAGAATCTCCTACGCCATGATGAAAGAAAGCGGCATCACCTCCGCTTCTGAAAACCCTGGCTATGAGTATATGCTCCAAAACGGCATAAATTGCCCCCAAAGCTCAGGTATGGGCAGGCTGTTCGATGGAATCGCCGCGCTAACAGGAATAAAAGAAAAGGCGTCATACGAAGGTCAGGGAGCAGTCCTTCTTGAGGCTGAGGCAGTGAAATGCGTCGAAGAAGAGGAAGGAACCTATTCAGTAAGCTTCCGCAGAGAGCAGGATTCAGATTCAGTGCTCCGGTTCGATTGGGCTCCGATGACGGCTGAAATTCTTGAGGATATATCATCCGGAACTCCAAAATGCACTGTTGCCGCAAAATTCATGAACACCCTTATGCATATGGCAGTGGAGCAGTGCAGAAACGCAGGAAACAGCAGAGTGGTCCTCTCAGGGGGAACATTCCAGAATATGTATATTATGCACAGACTTCCGGGTATGCTCACAGCAGCAGGCTTTGATGTATACACGCACAGAAGAGTTTCGTGCAACGATGAAGGGATAAGTTTAGGTCAATTATGTGTCTTGCAGTACCACTTAGAATCAATGAAATAAAGGGAAATACGGCTGTGTGCGAAGCCATGGGAATGACGAGAGACGTACGCATCGATTTTATTGAAAACCCTCAGGTGGGGGATTACGTCATCGTTCATGCAGGCTTCGCAATAGAAAGGCTTCCGGAGCAGCAGGCTCTCGAGGATATAGAAGCATGGGAGGACGTGCAGCGTGCCGTCAGCGAGTATGAGTAATATAAGCAGCATCGTGGAAGCTATCGGCAGAATAAAGCTTGAAAAGCCGGTGCAGCTAATGGAGGTCTGCGGAACTCACACAATGGCAATAGCAAAATCGGGAATAAAGAGTATGCTCCCCGAAAAAGTAAAGCTGCTTTCAGGACCCGGCTGCCCCGTGTGTGTAACACCCCCCAATGTGATAGACAGCTTTCTTGACCTTGCCATGAGGCAGGATATAATAATAACAACATACGGAGACATGGTCCGCGTTCCGGGAAGCACCCCGGGAGACAATCTTCAGAAAAGAAGAGCAATGGGTGCCGATGTGCGTGTTGTGTATTCCCCGGTTGACGCAATAGAAATTGCAAAGGAAAGTCCTGAAAAAGAGGTAGTATTTCTGGGTGTGGGTTTCGAAACCACAGCTCCGGGGACCGCCGCTACTCTGCTGACGGCAGCAGAGGAGAACGTAAAGAATTTTTCAATATTCTCTATGCTGAAAACTGTGGAGCCTGCACTGAGGACTCTTATGAAAACAGAGGGCTTTGATGTTCAGGGCTTCCTGTGCCCCGGGCATGTGGGGACGATAATCGGCGAGAAGGGCTTCCAATTTCTCCCGGAAGAATACGGAATGCCGGCTGTCATCGCAGGCTTCGAGGCAGAGGATATTTTGCGTGCCATATACAGGCTCCTGAAGCAGATTGAGTCCGGCGAGCCTAAGCTTGAAAACGAATACAAAAGAGCTGTTTCCAAAAATGGAAATGAAACAGCCCAAAGGATTATGAAATCCTGCTTTGAACCGAGGAAAGAATCCTGGCGTGGGCTCGGAATCATAGAGGGGAGCGGACTTGGCTTCAGAGAAGAGCTTTCAGCCTTTGATGCGGAAAAAAAGTTCGGTATAAAGCCTCTTGAGCATCCTGCCCCGGCAACGGCGTGCCGTTGCGGAGATGTTATAACAGGAAAAATTTCTCCGGCTGAGTGCCCGCTCTTTGGGAAGCGTTGCCTGCCAGAGGACCCTGTGGGGCCATGCATGGTATCCGGGGAGGGCGCATGCGCCGCGGCATACAAATATCAGGTGATATAAATGGATATGGACGAAATAATAACTCTTGACTATGGCAGCGGAGGAAAGAAAACCTCCCGCCTGATAGAAAACATGATAGTTCCCGCCATGAGCAACGACATGCTCAATGAGCTGAGCGATGGAGCGGTGATGGACGGAGCGGAAAAGCTGGTATTCTCAACAGACAGCTTCGTTGTGAATCCGATTTTCTTCCCGGGCGGCAACATAGGCAAGCTTTCAGTGTGCGGAACCGTGAACGACATCGCGATGTGTGGCGGTGAGCCGAAATATCTCAGCTGCGCTCTCATAATAGAAGAGGGCATGAAAACGGAAGACCTGCAGCAGATAATAGACGCTATGAGCGAAACTGCGAAAAATGCGGGAGTAAAAATCGTCACCGGAGACACGAAGGTGGTTGAAAAGGGCAGGGGAGACGGTATATACATCAACACCGCGGGAATCGGTTTTCTCAGATACCCCGGACTCACGCCAAAAGCAATAAAAAACGGAGACAAGGTTATAGTCTCAGGAACTGTTGGAGACCACGGAACAGCCGTTATGATGGCAAGAAGCGGCATGATGAGGGGTACCCTCACATCAGACTGCTGCCCGCTGAACTCTCTCAGCAAAGCTATGCTGGAGAGCGAAAATCAAATCAGAGTGCTGAGAGACCCCACAAGGGGCGGCGTTGCCACAACGCTTAACGAATTCATAGAAGGTACGGAACTGGGTATAGAGCTTGAGGAGCAGAGCATCCCTGTGAGAGACGATGTGAACGCTGCCTGCGAAATGCTGGGGCTTGACCCCCTGTACTGCGCCAACGAGGGAAAGCTTCTGGCGGTTGTGGCACCGGAGGACGCAGATTCGCTTCTTAATGTAATGCGAAGCACTGAAGAAGGAAAAAACGCTGCAATAATCGGCACCGTAACAGGCAGGTACCCCGGAAAGCTGGTTATAAAGACCCGCTACGGCGGAAATCGAATACTGCAGAAGCTGGCAGGAGCACAGCTTCCGAGAATATGTTAATACCGGGCATCAGCCCGACATTATAAAAGCTGGCAAAAATTATACAAAGAAGAGGAGTGAAACGAATGCAAGAGTACAAGCGCATAGACATTGGCAAAGACGAAATCGTACCCATTGCAGAGCGGGAGCGAAAAGCCGGAAACTACCTGGTTATGGTACACGGCTTCCTCAACAAGGAAGGACAACCGGATATCTCATATGATTATGCGGTAGGCCCGGTTATCGAGTCCTACCACGTTGTCGGAGAGACAAAGCTTCCAACCATCAGCACCATCTACAGCACTGCAGCAGAGTGGCCCGAAAGGGAGCTCAACGAAATCTTCGGCTGGGAATTCGAAGGCCTGGACGTCTCAAAGAGACTGTTCCTGCCTGAAGACATGCTGGAGGAGCAGGGCAAGGGCCAGATAATGGTAACCCCGCTCGAGGAGCTGCGCAAACTTAACGGAGTAGGACAGGAGGTTAAAAAATGAGCTACATAGTTCCAATAGGACCATACCATCCTGCGCTGGAGGAGCCCATCCATGCAAGACTCTACACCGAGGGTGAAATGATTAAGGACGCGGAGGTGTTCGTAGGATACAACCACCGCGGCATTGAGAAGCTGGCAACAGAGCGCAATGCAATCCAGACCCTGGTACTCGTTGAGAGAGTATGCGGAATCTGCTCCCATTCCCACGCATTCACCTATGCAATGTGCGTTGAAGGCATCAACCAGGTAGAGGTTCCTAAGAGAGGTCAGTATATCCGTGTAATCACAGCTGAACTTGAAAGACTTCATTCACATCTGCTCTGGCTGGGAATTGCCTGCCACATCATAGGCCACGACAGCCTGTTCATGCACATCTGGGACGAGCGTGAGCTTGTTATGGATTTGCTTGAAAAGCTCAGCGGGAACAGAGTAAACTACGCAATGGTCACAATCGGCGGTGCAAGACGCGATATCAGCGACGAGCTGAGAAAAGAAATCCTTGAAGCCTGCGACAAGCTGAAGGCTCCAATGGACAGAATCGTTGAAATCGCCTTGACAGACAAGACCATAGCAATGCGCACAAAGGGTGTTGGCGTTCTCACAACAGAGGATGCAATCCGTATGGGTGCTGTAGGTCCTCACGCAAGAGCATCAGGTGTCAAGACAGACGTCCGCAAGGATGCTCCCTATTCATCATATGATGATTTTGAGTTTGATATTCCCACGGTCGACAGCGGCGATGTATTTGCCCGCGTTGTAGTCAGAGCTCTTGAATGCTACGAGAGTATAAAAATACTCGTCCAGGCACTTGAGAATCTGCCGGAAGGTCCCATCAACCTGGGCAACAAAATCCCGAAGATTCAGGAAGGCCAGTACGTGGCACGCCACGAGGCACCTCGCGGTCAGCTCAGCCACATGGTAGTGGGCAATGGAAAGCAGGAGAACCACAGAGTCTCCATCCACGTCCCCAGCTACAAGAACACACCGACCGTTCCCTTCATGCTGAGGAACAACACAGTTTCCGATGCAGGTCTTATTATAGCCAGCATTGATCCCTGCTTCTCCTGCCTCGACAGATAAGAGATGCACGAACTGGCAATTACCGAAGGCATTATCAACATAATAAACTCCGAAGCCGAAAAGCAGAGCTTCACCAGTGTTCAGGAAATAACACTTTCCGTAGGTGAATTTTCAGGGCTTGTTCCCCAGTGCATACTGGAGTTCTTTCCATTGGCAGCTGCAGGCACGATAGCTGAAAATGCGAAAATTGTTATCAACACGATTCACGGAGAGTTCAAATGCTCTGACTGCGGGTATGAGGGCGCTATAGACAGAAGCAATGCCTGCTGCCCGGAATGCGGTAGCCTTTCAATAAAAATGACGAAGGGCAGAGAGTTTTATGTTGAAAATCTAAAAGTTGAATAAAGAATAAAAAAATACATACAATGAAAGGGGAGAGAACCTCTTGCAAAAGACAAAATTTCCCGCAGTGATATCCACATTCATTGTCTGCATGGCTTTCTGGATTCTGATAACCTGGAGTTTCAGCATTCAGGAGCTGGCAGCCGGGGCTGTGGTAAGCCTGGCGGTGGCACTTTTCTCAGCAAGATTCTTCGTTCACGAAAAGTCATTCTGGCTTTTCAACCCCGCGAAATTCTTCGGGCTCATCGTTTATGTCTTTGTGTTCCTTGGAGAACTTATTAAGGCAAACTGCGATGTTGCAAAGAGAGTTTACGGCGGATGCAAAAACATCAATCCGGGCATCGTTAAGGTTCCCGTAAATATTAAGAGCGACTACGGTCGTTCAATGCTTGCAAATTCCATCACCCTCACTCCGGGCACCATCACCATGGAGATAGTCGAGGAGGACGGACAGGCATACTATTACATCCATTGGATAGACGTAACCGCTGAAAGCGGTGAAGCCGCAGGCGATGCCATAAAGGGCACGCTTGAAAAAGGAGTAGGGAGGGTATTCGAATGATAGATCTGCTTATTGCCGCTATATTCTTCGGCCTTCTCGCACTCACACTGCTCTACAGAGTAGCTAAGGGCCCCACTCCTGCAGACCGTATGGTTGCCGCAGACAGCTGTGATACACTTCTCTGCTGTGCAATGATTCTTTTCTCTATGTACAGCGGAAGAGGCATTTATCTTGATATATCCCTCATCGGTGCAATTTTAGGAATAGTAGACACCATGCTCGTGGGACGTTATCTGGAAGGGAGGCTCTGATTATGGCATTAAGAATAGTTATTGACGTTCTCGTTGTTATAGGAGCCTACTTTGCACTTGCAGGCACAATCGGCGTTCTGAAGATGCCGGATACCTTCTGCCGTATGCAGGCTTCAACCTGCATCCCCACACTGGGAACATTGTGCGTTGCACTTGCAGGCATTCTCTATGCAGCCTGCATAAAGGGAAGCGCAGCTGATGCTGTCAAGATAGGTGTTATAGCACTTATGATTATTGTAACAAACCCGATCGGCGCCCACACCATAGCAAAGGGTGCCTACAAGGCAGGCGTTCGTCCTGAAAAGGAACTGACTCCTGATGACTACGGGAGGGATTTCAATGAGTAATATAGTTGTTATTTTGAACATTCTTGTCGTCGTTGGAATGGTGGTTTCCGCAATTCTGGCAACACATTTTGACAATCTTCTCTCTTCAGTTATTGCTCTCGGTGTAACGGGACTTTTCGCAGCAGCAGAATTTCTTATTCTCCATGCACCCGATGTTGCAATCTCTGAGGCGGCTGTAGGTGCCGCACTGACCCCGATTATATTCATCGTAACTTTGAAGAGAATTAAGGGGAGGGACGGCAAATGAAAAAATTCCTCACCTGGTTTGCTCTCGGTGTTATCCTGTTCGCAGGTGTGTTCGCATGCGTGACCATGTCAGGCTTCGATAGAACATATTCCGGTGCCGATGTGCCGGTTTCTGTGTATGATCTGCAGCAGAATCCCGAAGCTTATGATGATTCAAATCCCAATGGTGCTGCTGATGCAATAGTCCAGCAGAACCTTGCGAAGGCCCATGCGGTCAACGATGTAACAGCAATCGTTTTCGACTTCCGTGGTTACGATACCATGGGCGAGGCTTTCATCCTGATTACTGCTGTCGCAGGCTCGATTGTTATCCTCTCCAACAAAAAGAAGGAGGACGATGAGAAATGAAAAACAGAGAAGTTAAGAATATAATCCCCGCATGCGGCTGCGATGCAGTCATGCCATTTGCACTTGTATATCTCTTCTATGTTATACTCCATGGTCATCTTTCTCCTGGCGGCGGCTTCCAGGGCGGCGTCCTTATGGTGGCAATAGTTGTGCTCCTCTATCTCGGGCACGGCTATGAGACAACCACAAAGGCTCTCAGCTGGAATGCCTTCCATCATGCCGAAGGCTGGGCATCCATCTTCTATGTGCTGGTTGCAATGCTCGGTGTTGTTTATGGCGCTCAGTTCTGCGAGAACGTTCTGTTCAACAGCGGCAACATCGGTGATATGTGGTCAACAGGTACAATATTCCTGATGAACGCAGCAGTCGGCGCAAAGGTTCTCACAGGCGTTGGAGTTCTTGCTCTCAGCATGTTCGGACTCATCGCTCTGGACGACAGAAAGGAATAAGGTGCAGAATATGATAATGTTTAACTATATAGCATCCTTCTTCCTCATTGCTCTCGGTTTCTACACCATCGTCACAAAGTACAATCTCGTAAAGACCGTTATCGGACTTTCTATTGCCGACTACGGCGTAAACCTGCTGATAATCTCCATAGGCTACGTGCCCGGCGGTACTGCACCTATATACACTGCAGGTGAGCTGCTCCAGTCAAGCTACTTTGTAGACCCGATTCCCCAGGCTCTCACGCTCACTTCCATCGTTATCGGTGCATGCGTAACAGCAATGTCCCTTTCACTGGTTATGAAGCTGCATGAGTCCTATGGTACTCTGGACACCAGAGAGATAAGGAGGCTGAGAGGATGAGTAATCTGATCTATGCAACAGGTCTCTATCAGCACTTTCCTATCTTCTCGATAATGGTGCTGTTCCTCGGTGCTTTTCTCATAGTCGTTATGGGAAAGAACAAGCATGTGAGAAATGTTATAGCAGTTCTTTCAGTAACAATTTCATTGGCATGCATGGTGGCTCTTATTAAGCCCGTCATGATAGACGGCGAGATTATAGCCTACTGGATGGGCAGCAGAGAAATTGCCGGCGACTACGCCTTTGGTATTGCTCTTGAAGTTGATGCACTCAGCCTCTTCTTCGGTCTGCTTATTGCAACTGCAGTGTTTGTCTCCGGAATCTACTCCATAAAGTACATGGAGCACGATGACAATATCCCCCAGTACTATACACTGTTCCTGATGCTTGCAGGCGGCGTTATCGGTCTTGTGCTCACAGGTGATATATTCAATATGTTCATCATGGTTGAAATCCTCACCTTCGCAGCCGTTGCTCTCACAGCCTTCAGAAATAAGGTATATGGCGCACTTGAAGCTGCATTCAAGTATCTGGTTGTCGGATGCATGGGTTCAACCTGCATTCTCACCGGTATTATAATGCTCTATGCTCAGGCACGCACACTCAACTTTGCACAGCTATCCGCTGTTATACCCGGCCAGATGAACAACGCAACAAAGATTGCCTTCGCTCTTCTCTATATCGGCTTCTCAACAAAGGCATTCATCGTTCCGTTCCATCCCCTGGCTGCAGACGCCCACGGTGCTGCACCTGCATCAATCTCCGTTCTTATTTCCGGTGTTCTCACAAAGTCCGGTATCTATGGCATCATCCGTCTCACATACTTCCTGTTCCAGACAATGGGACTTACCTCCTTCCAGTTCCTGCTGGTATTCGTTGGTTGCGTAAGTATGTTCGTCTGCGTAACAATGGCTCTTGCACAGCATGACTTCAAGCGTCTGCTTGCATTCCATTCAATTTCACAGATTGGTTATGTTCTCACCGCTGTAGGTCTCTGCACTGCTCTCGGCTTCTCTGCAGGTCTCTATCACGCAATGAACCACACCCTATTCAAGGGCCTCCTGTTCCTTGCAGCTGGCGCTGTTCTCCACGAGACCGGTACAACAAATCTCGACGAGCTTGGCGGACTTTCAAAGAAAATGCCCCATACCACAGTTCTCTTCCTTATCGGTGCATTTTCAATCAGCGGTATTCCCCCGTTCAATGGATTCGCATCAAAGTGGCAGATCTACAACGCGTGCTTCCAGAAGTCAGCCGAAACCGGCAGCATAGGATACGTCCTTGTAACAATTATCTGCCTTATCACCTCTGTCCTCACACTTGCCTCCTTTGTGAAGGTAAGTCAGTCAGTATTCTTCGGCAGACTGCCCGAGAAATATAACGACGTTAAAGAGGTTCCCTTCGGAATGCGCTTTGCAATGGGTATCTTTGCAGTGCTCTGCATACTCACAGGTCTGTTCCCAGGCCTTGTAAATAAGTATCTCACAGGCCCCGCAGCAACTGCAGCCTTCAATGCCACAAATTATATCGATACCATGATGGGCAGCGGATACGCCGCATCCCACCTGGTAGGAACATCAATTCCTGCAGCAACAACAGTTCAGGTTGTGGGCTGCTGGGAGCCGATTTCCTGGCTGCTGGTTCTCTGCATTGCTCTTCTTGCCGTCACTATCGTTGCAGTATGCAGCAAGTATGACAAGGTAAATGAGATGGCTCTTGCAGAAGCTGCAGACACAAAGCACGATCTGTTCTTCGGCGGCGAAGAAAGCGTTTACTCCCAGGTTGGCGGCTCCGATCTGTTCTGGGGCTTTAAGCACAACTGGAGACATTATTTCAGCTTCATGCATGACCTGCACAGCGGTATTGTCAATGACTATGCACTCTGGGCAGTTGTAGCACTGGCTCTTGCCATGCTCTTCATGCTGATAGTGCTTTAAGGAGGTAGAACTATGACTATTCTTACTCAGGCACTTATCTACCTCGGATATATTCTTATATTCCCGGGATTCCTTTTCTGCTTCCTCTGCGGCATGCTTCTCTGCGGTATTGAACGCAAAATAGTAGCCAGAATGCAGAAGAGAGTAGGACCTCCGATTCTTCAGCCATTCTATGATTTCTTCAAGCTCTGCGGCAAGGAAACTATAATCCCTGCAGCTGCTAATAGAAAGGCATATTTGATGGCTCCGCTGGTGGGTCTTGCAGCGCTGGTCGTTATCCAGCTCTTTATTCCAATTTTCAACTTCACAGCCTTTAGCGGAGTGGCTGATGTAATCGTTGTTCTCTATCTGCTCCTCATCCCTGCACTTGCAGAGATATACGGTGCATCCGCTTCCGGTTCTCCCTATGCTGGCATAGGACTTTCAAGAGAAATGGTAACCATTATTTCCTGCGAGCTTCCTCTTGTGCTCATCCTTCTTGCTGTTGGCAAGGTTGTAGGAAATGCAGCAGGCACCGGAGTTACATTCTCCTTTGACGCAATCAAGAACTATCAGCTTGCAAACGGAAGCCTTATACTTAAGGGAAGCATGATTCCTGCTGCAATTGCAATGCTGCTTGTTATCCCCGGCGAAATCGGAAGCCATCCCTTTGATGCTGCCGAAGCCGAGACCGAAATCTGCGAAGGCATGCTGGCTGAATTCAGCGGCAAGCCCCTTGCAGTATACAAGCTGAGCCATGCAGTGAAGATGCTCACAATGACAAGCCTTTTCGTTGCTCTGTTCCTGGGCGGAGTAGGCATCGGAAACGTGGTTGTTGATGCGCTGATCATGTTCGCAATTTGCATTGTAATCACAATTTGTGTTGTTGCTCTCATCAATGCGGCTACCGCAAGACTTAAAATAGAGCAGCTGTTCAAGTACTACTGGACTGTTGTTTCAGGACTGGCTCTCATAAGCCTCGTTCTGGCATGGTTCGGACTGTAAGGGAGGGGCGAAAATGTTTAAGAATACTATAGTTGAAAGCACGGCAAAATCTCCGTGGCTGTTCCACATTAACGCCGGTTCCTGCAACGGATGCGATATAGAGGTTGTATCCGTGCTCACTCCCCGCTATGACGCGGAACGTCTTGGCTTCAAGCTTGTGGGAAGCCCCCGCCATGCAGACATCGCTGTCGTAACAGGTCCGGTTACGAAGCAGTCTCTTCCCAGAGTTCTCAGAGCTCTCTCTCAGATTCCTGAGCCCCGCTGCATCGTAACCTGCGGTTCCTGCCCACAGTCAGGAAATGTGTTCAAGGGCAGCTACTCGGTTGCAGGTCCTTTGAGCAAGTATGTCCATGTTGATGTGGATATCGCAGGCTGCTCTCCAAAGCCCGAAGCTATTATAGATGGTCTTGCAAAGGCAACCGCTATTTTGGCTGAAAAGAAGAAAAACCACATCACAAATGAACTTCCCGGCCTTGGCGATGACGCAGTTGAAGAGAAAGGAGATGCCGAATAATGGATTTCCCGTTTGTTAAAGAGGCAATTACCCAGCTTTTCAGCAAGCCCAGCTGCGCGATGTACCCCTTCGTGCCAAGCGAAGCAGCTCCCGGATACCGCGGCAAGCTCGCTTATGATGCAGACAAGTGCTTGGGTTGTGGTATGTGCGAAAGAGTCTGCGCTGCTGGCGCAATAACCAGAGTTATCGAACCCGTTGAAGAGGGAGACAAAATAACACTCAGCTTCAACATGGGCTCCTGCACCTTCTGCAGCACCTGCTCTGATTTCTGCTCCACAAAGGCAATCGTTCTCACTCCCGATTACCATATGGCAGTAACCACAGAAAAGGATCTCATTATTACAGGCAGCCACATAAAGGCAAAGAAAAAACCGGCTCCCGCTCCTGCAGAAGGAGAGAAGAAGCCCAGCGTTCAGCCCAGAGATGACGGAAAGCCCGTTCAGGATCCTAATCTCTGCGTATACTGCACACTGTGTGCAAAGAAATGCCCACAGGAGGCAATCACAGTAGACAGAGCTGAAAAGATCTGGAAACTGGATGATGAAAAGTGCATAGGCTGCGGAACCTGCGCAGGTATCTGCCCCAAGAAAGCAATTATCATGTAATAAAGCAATTTCACTAAATCCCCGTCCAAATACCCGGACGGGGATATTTTTGCGAAATTTGTGCACAAGCCTAAAAATTAACGTTAATTTTTGAACGTTAATATATTGACATGAATTATTTTGTGTGTTATTTTTATAACAAGAGAGCACACTCTCAGAAAAATTTATGCAATAGCTAAACAAAAAACATTACGGAGGAGACAATGGACAAACCTGATTACAAGCTGATTGACGAAATACTTGCAGCACATGGCTGCTGCAGCAGCAACGTCATATCAGTAATGCAGGATCTGCAGAAGGAATACCGTTATCTGCCGGAGGATGCATTGCTGTATATTGCTGAGAAACTTGGTATAAGCCCTGCTAAAATCTATGGTGTCGCCACATTCTATGGAAACTTCTCCCTTGACGCAAAGGGAAAGTATGTTATCAAGGTGTGCAGAGGCACAGCCTGCCACGTCCGCCGCTCAGACAAGATTCTCGAGACTCTTTACGAGGAAACCGGCCTGAACGAGGGCAAGTCAACAACCGATGATGGACTTTTCACAATCGAGATAGTATCATGTCTCGGCGCATGCGGACTGTCACCTGTTGTCATGGTGAACGACACTGTCCACCCCCAGATGACGGTTGAAAAAACAAAGGCTCTCATAGCAGAGCTCAGAGCAGCGGAGGAAGAGAAATGAACAGAACAAAGCTCATATCTGCAGAAGGCTTCAAAGAGTATGCAGCGGTTTGCAAAGCCGCGCTTGAAGCTGAAAATCGTAAGGTTCTCGTCTGCTGCGGCACCGGCTGCGTAGCCGGCGGAAGCCTCAAAATATATGAAAAACTGAAAGAACGCATGGCAGAGCTCGGTATTCCTGCTCAGGTAGAGCTCGCTCTCGAACCGGAAGGAGATATTCTCGGTCTCAAGAAGTCCGGATGTCACGGTTTCTGCGAAATGGGTCCCCTCGTGCGTATTGAGCCGGAAGGCTGGTTGTATACAAAGTGCAAGCTGGACGATGTTGAAGAAATAATAGAAAAAACTATACTCGGCGGTGAGTTCATAGACCGTCTGGGATACAGCAAGAGCGGCACACTCTGCAAGCGCCAGGAGGACATTCCGTTCTACAAGCTGCAGACAAGAAGAGTTCTTGAGCACTGCGGCCACATTGACGCTGAATCAATTGAAGAGTATCTGGCAATCGGCGGATATCAGGCACTTGCAAAGTCTATATTCGAACTGACACCCGAAGAAATCGTTGAAGAAATCAACCAGTCCGGAATCCGCGGCAGAGGAGGCGCCGGCTTCCCCATGGGCAAGAAGTGGAGCCAGGTTGCTGCAAACAAGACAACACCCAAATACATAGTCTGCAACGGCGACGAAGGTGACCCAGGTGCATTTATGGACCGTTCCTGCATGGAAGGCGACCCGAACAAGGTTATTGAAGGCATGATTATAGCCGGTATTGCAACAGGCGCATCAGAGGGATATATATACGTTCGTGCAGAGTATCCTCTGGCTGTATCAAGACTCAGAAATGCCATCAGCCAGGCTGAAGAGCTTGGAATTCTCGGGGATAATATTCTTGGCAGCGATTTCAGCTTCCATATGCATATAAACTGCGGTGCAGGTGCATTCGTATGCGGAGAGGGCTCAGCTCTCACAGCCTCCATCGAAGGCAATCGCGGTATGCCCAGAGCAAAGCTGTTCCGCTCAGTAGACAAGGGACTGTTCGAAAAGCCCACTTGCCTTAATAACGTTGAAACTCTGGCAAACGTTCCCGATATAATTAAAAAAGGCGCAGACTGGTTCAAATCAGTCGGCACAGAGGGCAGCACCGGAACTAAAGCATTTGCTCTCACCGGAAATGTTGTAAATACAGGTCTTATTGAGGTTCCTATGGGCACCACAATGAGAGAGGTTGTATACAATATAGGCGGCGGAATTAAGAACGGTAAGGAATTCAAGGCAGTTCAGATAGGCGGACCTTCAGGCGGCTGCCTCACAGCAGAACATCTTGATCTTCCTATGGACTTCGACTCACTCAAGAAAGTCGGCGCAATAATCGGTTCCGGCGGTCTCGTTGTTATGGATGAAGATTCCTGCATGGTTAATATCGCAAAGTTCTTCATGAACTTCATCTGCGAGGAATCCTGCGGAAAGTGCACTCCATGCCGCGAGGGTACAACCCGTATGCTGGATATTCTCACCCGCATAACCGAAGGCAAGGGCGAGGATGGAGACATCGAAGAGCTGAGAAGCCTTGCAAAGATGATACAGACTTCCTC
>R03__coassemble_985_pt1 | contig 14425 bp, 12 predicted proteins | sample R03__metabat2_high_PE_048 | metagenome-assembled genome bin R03
GAGGCACTGTGCCAGATATTCCTCTATATTGTAGGCAGGTATACCTATTGTGAGCAGTTTTTCCATCAGAACCTCCTGAGGATTGCCGAAACTCCGGCTGAAAACGGATAAATAAGATTGAGCTTATAGCTGAGAACGAAAATTTTCACCGCCTCCCGCTCAAACAGCGGGAGCTTTTTTATGTTTGCAGACTTTTTCCCGAAAATATACGGGTTATTCATAATATCAGGGAAATATTCATCCATTATGCGTTTTATGTATTTGCATAGCTGATGCCTGATTTCCGGGCATTGGGTTTTATATCTCTGGGTTGCATAGTCTGAAAGCACCCGAACAAAGCAATAATCCGCTATCTGTATGCGATCTGCATCCTTCAAATAATGCCTAACATCATTTATTGCTTTTTCGTATCCCTTGTATGGTATTTTAGGATCTTTTTTCCCGTCGCTGACATTTGCCATTATTGATCCGGAATGCATTCTGTGTGAATAGAGAATATCATTCACAACAGCTACCCGATTTGCGAGAGGGTGAGCTGTTAAACTGAAGGGCGAATCTTCCATCTGTTCGCCCACACTGTATGCAAGCTTATGTTTTTCTATAAAGCTTTTTCTATAAAGCCCTGCCCAGGCACAGTACTGGAAAACATATCTATATCCCGGTTCAAAGTCTATCTCTCTGCCGGAAAGCAGAATTGTGCTGAGGATTTTTCCGCTTTCATTATCGAAATCAGTGTATGAGCACTTGGCTATATCGGCATCCTGCCTCTTTGCCTCATTATAGAGCAACTCAAGGTAATTATCCTTTATAATGTCGTCAGCATCAAGAAAGGCTATATATTCTCCTTCTGCTATTTCGAGTGCATTGTTTCGTGAGGCTGAAAGCCCCTGATTCTGCTGGTTAATGCATTTTATTAAATCAGGATATTTTTCAATATATTCATCTATAACGTTCTGTGTTCTGTCTCTGCTTCCGTCGTTGACGATAATTACTTCAAAATCATTAAGAGTCTGCCTGAGCACGCAGTCGAGCATAACGGAAAGGTACTTTTCTTCATTATATGCGGGAATGATTACTGAAATTGAAGGATTGCCCATTATTACTCACTCCATATCATTGCTTTTTTCTGCATCTGCATATCTGTGTGCAAGCAGCTTTGCAACGGGGACCGGCCAGAAGCGCAGAAACATCTCATAATCCTCTCTGCCCCTGCCTGTTTCACCGATAACATGACTTGTCTCGGATTCCTCGTGTATGCGGTGGTACATAAGGTAGTCATTGCAGTATGCAAAAGCACCTTCAAGCTTTGAAAGCTTCTCCCACTGCTGCCAGTCGAGATCTGCCTTGTAGTCTTTGGTAAAGGGATGCTCTGATATTATGCTTTTAACATATGTCACCGACGGGCAGCATATTGAATCGCCAAATGCAAGCGACATTCTGCGGGCGAAAACTCTGTTTGGAAAGAGCCGCATCGGAATTCTCAAAATCTTTTTTACATTAAGAAGTCTGTTGCTGTTTATTTTTACGCCGTTTCTCAGTTCTCCGTAGTTGCAGGAATATAATATAATATTCTTCCGGCGGTTAACTGTTTTCAGCAGCTTTTCGGCATATTCAGGCTCATAAATATCGTCCTGATGGGCAATGGTTATAAGCTCTGTCTTCGCTGCTGAAAGAGCAAAGTTCCAATCTCCCGAAATTCCGCTTTCGCCAATATTCACAAATACCGGAAGGTTATACTTATCTGCCAGAGCTTTTATGTATTCATTCGGTGTTGATGTTGCAATTATTATGTTGGTTTTTACCGATTGGCTTAAAAGAGAGCAAATGCATTCTTCCAGATACGGACTTTCCTTATATGCGCACACCGAAAATGTGTGGTCAGCGGCTGTATAGTGCATAATCAACCTGCCTTTTTAGAATTCAGAAGCTTTGCCGAGGGTTTTTCCACCAAATGGTATGTTATTACTGCGAGAATGATGGAAACAGGGATAGACAATGCATAGTTTAGATACGCATTCATACTTCCGCCGTTTATCTGGATTATTGCCTGCTGAACAGGAAATCCCCAAAGATATATTCCGTAGGCATAATCACCAAGCCTTGCCACATGGTCACCGCACTGGTGACGGCTGAAGGCAATTGAAAGAAGAAAATATGGAAAGAAAACATAAATTCCAACATATGAAATGCGCAGCAGCATCGTTATAACAACGAGAATTCCTGAAATTACTGTATACAAGGGCTTGAATTTAAGGTTATCCCAGAAAACATAATAGAGAATAGCTATATAAAATACCATTCCTGCTCTGACGCCGGTTTTTATATCGTGCGGCAAAATATAGATGAGCACAGCGCATACTGCAAACACAAACGGAGAGAGTATTATAAGCTTTTTCTTTTCCATCCATCTGAGCTTATAGAGCGCGAAGCATGCAACATAGCACAAGAACTCAATGCACATAGACCACAGTGAGCCGTTAACAGTGCACAGATAACGATTGCCGGTGAAAACTCCCGGGAGATTGTGAACAATAATAAAAATACTGTTCAGGAGATATTTATATGTCTGTGCGGATGCGAAATACTCCGAAGGTGTCAGCGTTGTGAAGAAAACACCGAGGATAGCGCATGCAAAAACAGTGAATGCAAGGGGAGGAATAAGCCGTACCAACCGCGCCTTGAAGAATGAACCAGCTTTAACATTATCTTTCCTGAGAAGGCTCTTTGCTATGAGAAAGCCGCTGAACACAAAAAACGGATATAAGCCGTATGGACCTACATTGAGCGGATCGCCGGAGAGAACTGTCACGAGGTCTCTCGACCCGTCGCTCAGCGGGTGCGCATGAGAAACTATGACGACTATAGCCGCTATAAACCGCATTAGCTGCAGATTGTTGCTTTTTTTATTCTTTTCCACAGCGTTTCTCCAGTTCTCTTATTCGTTCTTCTAAAATAGCCTGCTGTTGGCATAGAGTCTTTACCTTGTCGTTAAGCGCAGACGCAATGGATGTGAGCGCAACGAGTATAATGATGACAAAGAAAAACATAAATGCATAAAGAGCATTCACAGGCATGCTTATTCCCACAAGCTTTGAAAATCCGTATAGCAGCTGCGGCCAAACTGCAAGAATGAGCATTACAAGTCCTGCAAGAAACCACAGGAGTGAGTATTTCAGTCTCAGGCTGTTTTTTCTTACGAGGACAGCAAGAATTGCAAAATAAATCAGAATTGCCAGTAGCATAAATATTCTCAGTGTGCTGCTAATCATTTTTAAATCTCCTTTTTCCGAAATAACCCGGAAAGAACAAGAGCCAATGTTACCTTAATCATATAATATACGCTTTTCACGGGACTTATCGAGCTCTCTCCTCCCGCCCTTGCGCGCATCTTCACTGGAATTTCAACAATACGTGCGCCTAAAACTCCCGCCGTGAGAACCGCCTCGGGTTCCGGGTAGTCCTGCGCATAATTATCTGCATAAACGGCAGACATTTTTCTGCCTGTTGCCCTCATGCCTGAGGTCACATCCCTAATCTCAGTCCCGCTCAAAAGCTTTATAAGTCCGCTTAAAAAGTTTATTCCAAAACGGCGCATGGCGGTTGATTGGAAGCCTTCTTTTTCAATAAATCTTGAGCCGATTGCCACATCAGCCTCTCCTGAAGCGATAGGCTCAATCAACGCCTTCAGGTAAGCCGCGTCGTGCTGCCCGTCTCCGTCGAACTGAATAACAATATCATAATCATTCGCTACTGCATACCGGTAACCTGTTTGGACACAGCCGCCTATTCCCAAATTCACCGGCAAGTTCAGATGCCTCACATTAAGAGAGGCGAGAAGCTCTGATGTGTTGTCGGTCGAACAGTCGTTTATTACGATATAATCAGTTTCCGGGCAGTTCAACTTTATGTCGTTAATTACATTTTCTATGTTTTCAGCCTCATTGAAGGCTGGAATTATAACAAGTGTTTTCATTTGTAACTTACCTTGTAAATATTAATTCCATCTAATTCGTCTGCATATATTTGTTCAAATGAGACGTTTTCTGAATTTTCAACAGTATCTCTCTGGATTGCGACATACTTGACATCCCATTTTTCCAAATCGTCATAATTCATATAAAGCGTGAATTTGTCTCCCTGCTCGAGTTCAAAGCTTGTTTCCTTTTCCGTAAGCTCCACATTGATATGAGCATAGCGGTTATAAATATTCTCGTTGTCACCATTTTCATCGAGTGGACTGAAAAGATCAAATCTGGGCGGCCAGTTGAGATAGTTCAGGCATTCAACTCCCTGCGCATAGACATATTTTGAAAGGACAAAATCGTTCAGCGCAATCCAGTTTCCGGAATCTTTTTCGTCTATTTCTCTTATTTTTTCGGCAAGAGGCGTCTTATACATCATCGAGCAGCCGATATTAAGCGGGTTCACCATAACCCCCGATATAATCGTGATAATGCACATAATGACCATAAAAGGTCTCTTTAGCCCTGTGCTGAGCAGACCGGACATAATAATAATCAGCACCATCCAGTATGCCATAAATGCCCCGCCCACATAGTAGTTGAAGTCTGCTCTCGTGAGTAGATTATATCCCAGGTATATGCCCATGATAAGAATTGTCACCGCAAGGCAGATAATATTTTTTCTGCTTTTAAGCGGATATTCCGTTTTCATGCTATAGCATTCAAGCAGCAGAAGCATGAGAAGCGCCAAGCCCCATATATCCCCTACTCTCGATTCGGAGCTGAAGCCAAGAAACGTCACTGTTGCAAGTTTTTCGCCTATCCCTACGAACATATATATTAGGCACAGAACACTAAATACAACAAGTCCACCCATTATTTTGTTGCCCCTAAAATCCTTGAATTTTATGGCATAAATAATATAAGGCAGCGGGAAAAGCGTTATGTGGGCAGCTATGTTTGATTCAAGTATTCCGGGAATATTTATGTCCTTCCATGTGAGGAACGGCATTATCAGGTAATTTCCAAGCCAGCTGAATTCCATGCCCCCACCGGTGATAAAGCGTCTCCCGGGATAAACAGTATTCATTTCAGCTGCTGTTGTTTCCGGGTCTGCATAGAAATAGCAGAGAATCATTATTCCGAAGAGAAAAATGACTGTTATTATATATGGTATGTCTGATTTTTTTATGCTGAATTTCTTATCTGTCATGTAAATTGCGGCAAGGAGAAACAGAAGAAGATATATCATTGGAACATCCCATGCCGGGTATGCATTTTCTATTATCACATATGCAAGACTGACAAGGCCATAAGAATAGAGAAGCTTTTTCCAGACTTTGTCCGCTTCGAAGAAATCATGGAAAAACACGACAAAGCATGTGAGCATTCCGAAATCCTTTGGACCCCACCACCACTGAAACTGCGGAGAATAGACTATTATAAACGCAGCAGCCGCTGAAAATTTTCTGCTGCCTGTCATTATGCAGAAAAGTCTGTAGAACCCGTAAAGCCCAACTGCATACATAAGAATATAGTTCCATGACAGGTTGAAATCGATTGGCATATACAGGTCTCCCCAGTGCAGGGGTGTTATCATGCGGAGTATATTATCCGCTATCTTCAAAAAAGTCTGGCTGTCCTTCCAGAGCAGCTTCAGATTTCCGACGAAATCATTATGAAAATACTCTGCTATGCTCTGCCATTCATCGCTTCGCACTCCCCTTGTTTTTCCTATAGAAATCATATGGGCAGCTTCGATATTTCCCGGGACAAGACCTCTATAGCCGAGTATATTAAAATTATTGATTCGCAGTGCAAAGAAAAGAGCTGCCAGACAGCAAAGCGCAATAGCGGCTCTTTTCTTCGTTAGGAACGAAAAATTGCAGTCACGGAGCTTCAGCATAAGAAGAGTAAATACAACAAGCGCAGCCCAGATTATTAAAAATGCTGCAAAATTAAAAGGAGTTACACTGAGTCCTTCAAGCAGACCAACTCCTTCTGCCATCAGCGCAGTAAGAATCCATGCGAAGGCCTGAACGATTAATGCGCCGGCGCATGAAACAAGTATCGTAATTTTAATATTTTTACAATTCATTAAGCGAAAAAACTCCGTTTGTTTTTATCGTGTTATGATATCATATTTCTTCATCATTGACAAGAACGTGCTGCACATCTTATAATGTGCAAAAAAAGAAATGGGAGTATTGCTATGGACATCAGACGCGACAAGGAGAATTACTATCTTGATATTGCAGACACAGTTCTTCAACGCAGCACATGCCTAAGAAGAAAGTATGGTGCGATTATCGTGCGCAACGACGAAATTATCTCTACCGGATACAACGGGGCTCCCAGAGGCAGGAAGAACTGCTCTGATATTGGCTCCTGTGCAAGGGAAAAGCTGAACATCCCGTCAGGCGAACGATATGAGCTATGCCGCAGTGTTCATGCCGAGGCCAATGCAATTATTTCCGCCTCACGTCGCGACATGATAGGGTCAACTATTTATCTCGTCGGGCGGGACGCAAAAACAAATGAGCTTCTTACTGATGCCACATCCTGCTCAATGTGCAAACGTCAGATAATCAATGCGGGAATAGAAAGGATTGTTATCCGCCGTTCGAAAGACAAATATGAAATCATTCCTATAAGGGAGTGGATCTATAACGATGATTCCATATTCTTCATGGATATCTGAAAATAAATACTCCGGTTGCCGTTTATGTTTGTTCGGCTACCGGAGCTTTTATTTTTTTTACATATTAGGATATAGTGGAAATTTTCCGCACAGCTCAAGGACCTGCTCCTTCGCTTCAGGAACAGCCTCTTCCCCTTTTTCAAGCAGGTCGGTTATCAGGTCGGCGATTATTTCCATTTCCGTTTCCGTCATGCCTCTCGTTGTTACGGCGGGAGTTCCGAGCCTTATACCGGAGGTTGCCTTAACACCCATTTTGTCGAAAGGAATTGTGTTTTTGTTCGCGGTGATATTTGCCCGGTCCAGAAGCTCCTGCATCTGAGCTCCTGTACATCCCCTGCTCATAACATCAGCCAGCATAAGGTGGTTGTCCGTTCCGCCGGAAACTAATCTGATTCCGTTTTCTGAAAGGCGGCTTGCCATTGCAGAGGCATTTTTAACCGTCTGCTCCTGATATTTTCTGAATTCAGGCGTCAGTGCCTCTCCAAACGCAACAGCTTTACCTGCAATTATATGCATAAGCGGTCCGCCCTGGGTCCCGGGGAAAATTGCGGAGTCTATTTTTTTTGCCAATTCTTCCCGGCAGAGTATAAGCGCCCCTCTCGGTCCTCTCAGCGTTTTGTGTGTCGTAGTCGTTACGACGTCTGCATACGGCACAGGAGACGGATGGCAGCCTGCCGCTACAAGACCTGCAATGTGCGCCATATCCACCATCAGGTAAGCCCCGGCTTCATCGGCTATTTCACGCATTTTTGCAAAATCTATAAATCTGGGATATGCACTTGCCCCTGCTATTATTATCTGCGGACGTTCCTTAAGCGCTATCTCGCGTGCACTTTCATAGTCGATTATTTCGGTTTCGGGTGAAACGCCGTAAAATACAGATCTGAAGTATTTGCCTGATATTGAAGCCTTTGACCCGTGAGTGAGATGGCCTCCATGAGACAGATCCATGCCCATTATAGTGTCTCCTGGCTTGAGGAGTGAAAAATAAACTGCCATATTTGCCTGTGACCCGGAATGGGGCTGAACATTGGCATGCTCTGCTCCGAAAAGCTTTTTTGCCCTAGTCCTTGCCAGTTCTTCTATTTCATCCACATATTGGCAGCCTCCGTAATACCTAGCAGACGGATATCCTTCAGCATATTTATTTGTCAGATGGCTGCCCATAGCATCAAGCACAGCCTCGCTCACAAAATTTTCAGATGCGATAAGTTCAATGTGATCCTGCTGCCTTTCCAGTTCTTTCTGCATTGAAGCATAAACTTCAGGGTCCTGTTCTTTTATATGGCAATAGCGCATACTCGCCTCCGTTATATCTGATAATATGTGCAGGTTTTAACCGCTCCTGAATCATAATACTCGTATGAGCACTCAAATTCAACTATTTTAATTGCAGAGCCGTTTGAAATCATCTGTTTGATCGGATTGTTGTGAATATCATACTCGGTTTCTGTTATAAGCTCAGTGTCTGTTTCGCCGAAGCTTCTCTCTGTTTTTCTGATTACATTTCCTGAAGAGTCGAACCTGTATTCGACTGAATTACCGCTGCCGTCTGCATCTGTATATGCTTCAAATATAAGCTCGCCGAGTGCATCAAACTCTTTCGTTTCCGAACTTACAAGACTGCTTTCGTCAGGTTCCCCCGATGAAAATGTCTTTTTTGAAATGAGGTTATCTTTTTCGTCGTATTCATAAACTGTGCAGCCCGTTGCTATACCATCTATATTCAAGGTAACTGTTTTTAATAAAAGGTTATTTTCGCTATAATAATATTTGATACAGCCTTCATCCTCAGTGTCTGCCCTTTTGCCTGTTGGCGAAAATGAAAGATTTTCTGCTGATAAAAGACCTGTTTCTTCTGAATAGACATATTCATGGTACCGGTAACCCTCGGACGTGCTTTCAGTTAGCTTAGTGAGGACACCATCTTCACTGAATTCTTTAATCTCTTCATTCTTCGTGATTGAAGTGAGCATAACCGTGTGTGTTTCTGATTTCACTGCACCGGAATCGTAGTATTTCCAGTAGTACACCTCTGAAGATGAGCCGTTTTCATTAAAGCTTATTTTCTGGGTGCAGTTTTCTCCCATGTAGAAATAAGACTCCATATCCTTGTCGTATCCAGGACCGCCGGCTTCTCTTTTGATATTTGTCAGTTTACCTCTGTCATTATAGGAGTATACAATCTGCTGGTTTACAGACGCATTTCCTGTTTCATCATATGTGTATATATCTTCGCGCTGGATATTTCCCGTTTTGTTATAATACATAATTGAAGATATTCTTCTTTCCACTGAAGCTTGCTGTTCTGTTTCTTCGGTTTTCCCGCTCCCGCATCCCAAAAGCATAAGAGCAAGTGCAAGTGATATTACTGCCGTAATTATTCTATTCATAAATACTCTCCGATGCTTTTATATAATCAGTCACAACCTGCTGGACATTCTGCGCCGCCTCATCAGCCGTTATTTTTTCATCGAACACATTGCTGACCTGCGCACATATAATACGCAGCAAGTCTGCATCATTGCTAATAACCTTTTCTGTGCTGTTTATCATGTTTACCAGCTTGTCTGCTTTGCTCTGGGTCATGGCATAGTATTTTATCGGCGTATAATCGCTAAGGTACATAGTCCCCTTTGATTTTTCAACAGGCAATCCCGTTTTCTTCCCGAGAACTGGCTCGCCGTTCTCATCTAATACATAGTAAACTTGCTTTGCCTCTTCGAGCCGGCTGTTGAAAACCTGTATGTTTGCGGGGAAAAATTTATATTCTCTCTGATATTCTTCAGTGAAGAATTTTCTGATAAATTTCCAGGCTGAACTTTTTTGGGAGCTTTCCTTCAGGATGGCAAAGTTCTCTCCGGTTTCAATGCTTGATATGTTGAAGGCATTGCCTGTTCCATCGTCACAGGGAAATCCCGGATATGAAATATCTTCGTTAAATTCGAAGCCTGACCACACTGCATCATCCATACCATATATCAATGTTCTGAGGAGCATCTGCTTCCCCTGATAAATTCTTATATCAGTGCTTTCGCTGCCACCTTTTTGGCATTCAACAGACGATGCAAAATTGATAAGCTTAATAAAGCTTTCTGTATTGAAGCTGCATGTTCCCTTTTCCCAGTCTATATATTGATTCAGTTCCCGTTCCATGCATGCTGCAAAGATTGAGTCGGAAGTTGCGAATGTATCGAACATACTGCAGCCGGCATCTATGGACGATTTCACTTCAAAGTAGTCATCATAGCTCCAATATGTTTCACCACCTGTCAAGCGGCTTGAAGCGATTACAGTGTCTATCGTGAAGCCGGCACAGCTTGAGCACATTTTGCCGTTCACTTCCAATGCAGTGAATACGCTCTGAAAATAATTCTGCCGCCCGAAATCAGAGTCTATATATGGATAAAGATCCTGCAGAATATTTTCATCTGCAAGGCGGCGAAAATTCAGACCGGTAAGGTCAAGTATATCAGGCATCTGCCCTGTTTCGCACTGACTGAGATATTTTTTCAGCCCCGCTTCGCAATTGCCATCGGGACAATAGTCAGAGTAATCCATTATTTTTATTGTGATATCACTGTTTTCAGAATTGAATTCTGCCACATATTTTCTGAGCGTCTGCCCCGGATTGCAGCTGAGCAGCTCGATTTCAGTTCTACCGGCTGTGTTTTCGCCTTCAGATTTCTGAAGTCTTACGACTGATGAAGCTGTGAGAAATATATAGTCACCGTTACTGTCTGTCTCTATGCCGGAAATAATATCTGCATAATCCGTTCCGGTTTCAGACCATCTTAAAATCAGCCTGTCTGACTTTGTCTCACTGTCATAGCCGAAAAAATTCCATCCGCAGCTGTATATGAAACTGTATTCTCCTGTTCCGTCATATATACTGTCTAATCCAGCTGATGATTCTGCAAGGGTTTTAAGGGCATACTCATTATCATCAAATTCCTGTATAACGACGCGCCCATCGTCATAGCTGCAGACTGCTGCTGAACCATTGGAAAGGCTTATAAGCTTCGTCGCATACCCACTGCATTTGGCGCTCTGATTTACGATTCCCTTCGTTGTAATGCTACTCAGCAGGTATTGTCCCTCCGTTTCGGCAAGCATTAGGATATTACCATTTTTATACAGCATGGAATCAGCTCTAAAAAATGCCCCATCCTCATTGACAATCTGATATTTTTCTCTCTGCTGCCCGCTAACAGGGTCAAGGGTGCGTATATACCAGACTGTCTCGAAAACGTTTCCTCCTGATTTCGGGTCTGAATCATATCCGCTGATATAATTATACTCCACACTTATAAGACTGCCATCTTCATCAGTGCACATTCCACCGAAATTGTTAACGCTATCAAAATCTGTCCATCCACCGGGCATGTCTTCCGGTTCCAGCGGGCTGTATTTTTCGAGCTGTTTTATTGAACCATCCTCTGAGATGAACCAGAGCTCTCTTGAATATACGTCATACCTTCCATCGTTCATGACGGCTTCTTTTTTTCGTGCGGCATCGTCAGCGACACTTTGGGGAATATTCTCACCGGTCTTCTTCATTGAAACTGCATACCAGCCGTTGCCATTAAAACATACCGGTGTGAATGCGCCGATTCCTTCCTCAATTGCCGTAAACTCCGCAGTATACGACGAACACGGAGGCATTTCGTCAGTGACTGCCTCCGTATTCAAATTGTCTCTGCTGCCGCCACATGCAGAAAGCACTGCGATGAAAATAGCCGCAACGAGTATGGTTATTATTCGCTTTTTATATTTTTTCAGTGGCATCCGCCGTCGCAGCCGCAGTCGCAGTTTCCATTTTCATCGTGATGGCAGGAACCGCCGCAACCTCCGCAGCCGCCACCGCACGTGTCTGCTTCGATAATCGGAAGCTGACCTGTTATAAGGAGATCAGCTGCTGTGTCTGCATCACCGCAGTATCCAACAACCGGAACTATGCCATAGCTGAGAAGTAGTGATTTTGCTTCTCCTCCCATATTGCCCACGATAACGGCATCTACGCCTTTCTCCCTCATAAGGTCTGCCATCTGCTGATGCCCGTGTTTATCTGAGCAGTCTTCGAGTGTTTTTGCGCAATCGTTCACATCTGCTCCAAAATAGTCATAGAATGCGAACATCGTCGCGTGCCCGAAATGCTCGCCTATCTGGCCATCATCATATGCTACTGCTATAATCATCTTTAAATCTCCTTTTCAATATAGTCAACCAGATCTGAAATATATTCTCCGCTTACTGCTTCGATTTCCCCTGCATCAACCATTGTTGCGATGACCGGATCAATCGGCAGTCGGGCATAATGCTCTATGCCGAATTCCGAAGCAATTTCCTTAACCTTGCTTTCTCCGAATATAGTATGTTCCTTTCCGCAATCAGGGCATTTGAAATATGACATGTTTTCAACTATTCCAAGCACCGGGATATTCATCATATTTGCCATATTTACAGCTTTTGCAACTATCATCCCGACGAGATCCTGCGGTGAAGTCACGATGATAACGCCGTCTACAGGAAGCGACTGGAAGACTGTAAGCGGAACATCACCTGTTCCTGGAGGCATATCAACGAACATATAGTCCACATTATCCCACATAACATCAGTCCAGAACTGAGTTACTGCTCCGGCGATAACAGGGCCACGCCAAACAACCGGCTCAGTTTCATTTTCGAGGATCAGATTGATGGACATAAGCTGAAGCCCTGTGTGTGTATATACGGGGATAAGATAGCTCTCTGTGCCCGTTGCGTGCTCGGTTATGCCGAAGGATTTCGGCACCGAGGGACCTGTAATATCTGCGTCAAGAACAGCGGCATTGTATCCTCGGCGCTGCATCTCAGATGCCATTAGGCAGGTAACCAGAGACTTTCCAACTCCTCCCTTTCCACTAACTACCGCAATAACTTTTTTTACACTCGCTCCCTCATGCAGGTCCTTATGAAAGTCCTCCTGGCGGGAGGAGCAGTTTTCGCTGCAGCTTGAGCAGTCGTGTGAACATTCACCCATAGCAAATCACTCCTAAAAAATATTTTCTGTGTTTTATTATAACCTATGATTCTCTTTTTCGCAACATAAAGAAAATTTTTCAATGGTACTGCTTTTTTTATAATGTGTAATGTGCCACTTTATGTTTGTCATATTCAGATATATTTGGTATAATGAATTTTTAGTGAAATCTTGCTGGAAGGAGGCCGTGAAATGTTCTTTGAATATATGTTTACCGTATCGCAATACGGGATAATTATATTTTCTATTGTTATTCTCGCTCGCTGTCTCCGCTCCATGCTTAGTGAACGCATTGATCCGGAAATCTGGGCATATATAAGAGTTGGGCATGATACTCTCCCTGTCTACCACTGGGAAAATATAATCGGCAGAGCGCGTGACGCTGACATACGAGTTTTCGGAAAAGGAATTGGAAAGGTCCATGCCGTACTTAAAAGATCCGACAAGGGAATTTGGTGGGCTTATGATGTGTTTTCCAAAGGCGGAGTATGGGTCAATGGAGAGCGTGTTCCGGAATACGGCACTGCTCTCGAGCATGGTGATATAATAAATCTTGGAGGCAGCTGTGTACGCTTTCTTGATATAAGTTCCGCAAAAAGGCGTGAGAATGAAGCTAATCGCAGCAGCGCTGCGTATGCAGTAAATCCTGCTGTTTCTCTTGCTGAGCTTTCGGCAATTCAGCTTCTACTTCTTTTCCAGCACAGTCTCTCGGCAGCAAGGGAAACTCTTTTGCTTATTGCTGTTGCGTATATGACTCTCATTATTCTTGAATGGGCAGTTTATGAGGCTATGCGTCTGCTTAATCGTCGCGGCTTTGAAATTGAGATTCTTGCATTTTATCTCACAACTCTTGGACTTTCTGTAGCAGCGGGGTCGACTCCTGAGGATATATACAAGCAGATTTTGCTTATTGTCAGCGCTGTTGCGCTGTTCCTTATATGCGGATGGTGGATGAGAAGCCTGCGCCGCACCGCTGCAATAAGAATCCCTGCCGCAATTATTGCTCTCGGTCTTCTCGCTCTGAACATACTAACAAGCGACACTATAAATGGCGCCCAGAACTGGCTTACATTCGGTGGATATTCATTTCAGCCATCCGAATTTGTTAAGGCGCTTTATATTTATGTCGGCGCGTCGACCATGGAAAATCTATACAGAAGGCGGAATCTCTATCTTTTCACCGGTTTTTCCGCCATATGCGTTATTGCGTTGGCTATTATTGGTGACTTTGGAACCGCGCTTATCTTCTTTGCCACATTTCTTGTCATATCCTTTATGCGATCCGGTTCCATAGCCACGGCTGTTCTGGCTGTAGCCGGTGCTGTTATGGCAGGGTTTCTGGCGGTTTCCATAAAGCCTTATATAGCAAGGCGTTTTGAAATATGGGGACATGCATGGGAGGATGTTTATGATGCGGGATTTCAGCAGACCCGTGCTATGTCCGCTGCCGCTTCCGGAGGAATGATTGGCAAAGGGGCAGGTGCAGGTTGGCTCAGAAATATAGTCGCAAGTAACACGGACATGGTTTTTGCCTATATCTGTGAAGAGTTGGGCCTGATAGTTGCCGTGTGCATGGTTATGGCAGTCCTTCTGATGGCATTCTTTGCAGTACGCATGTCTCTCAGAGGACGTTCCGCTTATTATGCGATTGGCGGGTGTGCGACATCTGCCATGCTTCTCGTTCAGCTTGCGCTGAATGTTTTCGGTTCCCTTGATATTCTTCCATTTACCGGTGTTACC
>R03__coassemble_1015_pt1 | contig 14094 bp, 13 predicted proteins | sample R03__metabat2_high_PE_048 | metagenome-assembled genome bin R03
TTCATACTCGGTGCCGTTTATTTCCACAGAAGTTGGCGCCGGAGCCTCCTTTTCGCCGCATCCGCAGAGCAAAACTGCAGAAAAAGCCATTGTTAAAAGCAAATAAAGTAATTTTTTCATAATTTAACCTGATTCCATAATTTTTTTTAGTTTATCACATACAAATTTTTGTGTCAATTATAGTAATACTGTGGTATAATAAATTGTTAAAATAAAAATAAATTGTTAAATTAAAAATAAAGCAAGGAGTTCATCATGAAATACATAATGTCTCTTGACCAGGGAACGACAAGCTCCCGCTGTATTCTTTTTGATAAGTCCGGTAATATCTGCTCCGTTGAGCAGAAGGAATTTCGCCAGATATATCCTAAGCCCGGCTGGGTTGAGCATGATGCGAAAGAAATCTGGTTCACAACACTCGAGGTGTCCCGCGCAGCAATGCAGAAGCTTGGCGTCACCGCAGAAGACATAGCAGCAATAGGAATAACAAACCAAAGAGAAACAACAGTCATATGGGATAAAAACACAGGCGAGCCAATTGCCAATGCCATAGTCTGGCAGTGCAGGCGTACCTCCGATATAATCGATGGAATAGTAGAAGCGGGCTGGAGCGAAAAAATCCGCGCCAAAACAGGTCTTGTTCCGGATGCGTATTTTTCCGGCTCGAAGATAAAATGGCTTCTTGATAACGTCCCCGGGGCAAGAGAACGGGCTGAAAACGGAGAACTCCTTTTCGGCACGATAGACACATGGCTAATCTGGAAGCTCACAGGCGGCAAAGTCCATGTAACAGACCAGACGAACGCCAGCCGCACTATGCTGTATAACATTCACGATCTGTGCTGGGATAAGGAACTCCTCGAGCTCCTTGAGGTTCCCGAATGTATTCTCCCTGAGGTTAAACCCTCAAGCTGCGTATACGGAACGACGGAATACATGCTATACGGCGGAGAAATCCCAATAGCAGGTGCCGCCGGAGACCAGCAGTGTGCTCTGTTCGGTCAGTGCTGCTTCAACCCGGGAGAGATGAAGAACACATACGGAACGGGCTGCTTCCTCCTCATGAATACAGGAAGAACTCCCGTCAGGTCCCATAACGGCCTCGTAACGACGATTGCCGTGGGCTTTGAGGATCATGTTGAGTATGCGCTCGAAGGCAGTATTTTTGTCGCAGGGGCTGCAATTCAGTGGCTCAGAGATGAACTGAGCGTAATAGAAAAAGCATCAGAGAGTATGGAGTTTGCCCGTTCAGTCCCTGATTCCAACGGAGGCTACGTTGTTCCCGCATTCACCGGTCTTGGAGCACCATATTGGAGCCAGAGAGCCAGAGGCGCAATAGTGGGGCTCACGAGGGGCTTCAACAGAGCCCATCTAATAAGAGCCACCTTGGAATCCCTTGCCTACCAGACATACGATATCGCAAAGGCAATGGAGCAGGATTCCAACATACGGATTAGGGAACTCAAGGTAGACGGTGGCGCATGCGCCAACGACTTCCTCATGCAGTTCCAGAGCAATATTCTCGATTGCAATGTATACAGACCTCAGTGCATAGAAACGACTGCTCTCGGAAGCGCATATCTCGCCGGGTTGGCAGTGGGATACTGGAGCAGCCTTGAAGACATAAAGTCTAACTGGGCAATAGACAAAGTCTTTAAAAACGAAATGGATAACGAAAACCGTGAGAAGGCAATAAAGGGCTGGCATAAGGCAGTCAAATGCGCACTTCTCTGGGCGGAGGACGAATGAACGATATAATATTGCTCAAGCTTGGTGAAATAGTTCTGAAAGGACTTAACAGAAAAAGCTTCGAGCGCAAGCTTCTCAGTAATATAGCATACAGGCTCAAGCCAATCGGAGATTTCAATGTAAGCTGTATGCAGTCAACAATATATGTCGAGCCGAAAAACGATGATGCCGATATGGACGAGGCATTCGAGGCGATGAAAAATGTCTTCGGCGTCATATCTCTCAGCCGCGCTGCAGCCTGCGAAAAGAATAAGGAAGCGATTGCCCGGATGGCAATAGAATATCTCGGAGATGATATGCGAAGGGCAGGCAGCTTCAAGGTGGAATCCAAGCGCTGCGATAAAACCTTCCCGATGACAAGCATAGAGCTTTCGCAGTATGTGGGCGGCGAGCTTCAAGAGGCATTTCCGGAGTGCCGTGTCGATGTGCACAACCCGGAGCTGACGATTTTTGTCGAAATCCGCGATCTCGCAGCGTATGTGCACTCAACTCCCGTTCCGGGGGCAGGCGGTATGCCTGTGGGTTCAAACGGAGTTGCAGTAACGCTTCTTTCAGGCGGAATAGACAGCCCCGTGTCCACATATATGATAGCTAAAAGGGGCGTTCGGCTCATTCCCGTTCACTTTTTCTCCTTCCCATACACATCTGAGCAGGCAAAGGAAAAGGTAATCGAGCTTGCCGAAATTCTGACTGAATATTGCGGGAAAATGACCATGGAAATCGTTCCCTTCACCCATATCCAGGAAGAAATAAGAGATAAATGCCCTGAAGAGTATTTCACTCTCATTATGCGCCGCTTTATGATGCGCATTGCAGAAAGAATAGCCGTCTATAACGGGGCAAAGGGAATCGTAACCGGAGAAAATCTCGGTCAGGTTGCCAGCCAGACAATGGAGGCAATGGCAGTAACAAGAGCAGTAACAACGCTCCCTGTCATTCAGCCGCTTATCGGCTTTGATAAGGAAGAAATCATACGTCTTGCAAGAAAAATAGGAACCTTCAGCACATCAATTCTTCCGTATGAAGACTGCTGCACCGTCTTCACTCCGAAGCACCCCCGCACGAAGCCCCGCCTTCAGGATGTGGAGAGAGTGGAATCTGTCCTCGATGTTGAAGGTCTTGTAAATGAGGCGATTGCCGGCATAGATCGCGTGGAGATAAGAAATGACTAAGTCATACGATACAGAGATAATATCCGTCGGGACTGAGTTGCTTCTCGGCCATGTGACCAACACCGATGCCCGTGATGTATCAGAGGAACTTTCAAAAATCGGCATAAATGTACGTTTCCACACTGTGGTGGGCGATAACCCGAAGCGCCTTTCAGAGTGCATAGAAATTGCAAAAAGCCGCGCGGATATAATTATCGCAACAGGGGGCCTAGGGCCCACCTGCGATGACCTCACAAAGCAGACCCTTGCTGCAGCCTTCAATGTTCCGCTTGTGCTGAACGAGGAGGAATACAATGGTCTATACGACTATATTTCCGCAAACCACAAATACACTCAGAACAACACCCAGCAGGCAATGCTGCCTGAAGGCTGCACGGTGTTCCACAATACCTGCGGAACGGCTCCCGGCTGTGCTTTCGAAAAAGACGGGAAAACAGTAATCATGCTTCCCGGGCCTCCAAAGGAATGCCGCGCCATGCTCCTCAAAAGCGCCATACCATATCTCAAAAAGCTCACGGATGAAACAATCGTTTCCCATTCCGTAAGAATTTTTGGGATAGGCGAGAGCAGAGTAGACGATATTTTCGCAGATGAAATGAACGGCATGACAAACCCCAGCATGGCACCCTATGCTAAGGAATGCGACTGCCTCATTCAGATAACCGCCAAGGCATCCTCCGAATCCGAAGCAGAGGAAATGATTCAGCCGGTTATGCATCATGTCGCCGAAAGACTCGGCGAGTTTGTATACGGCACAGATGTTGAATGCATCGAAGAAAGTGTATTTCAGCTTCTGAAAGAAAAAAATATGACGTTTGCCCTCGCAGAAAGCTGCACCGGCGGAGAAGCAGCAAAGCGCTTCACAGATATTCCCGGAGCAAGTGAGTTCTTCCTCGGCGGAGTCGTGACATACACAAACGGCGCAAAGGAAAAACTCCTCGGTATCAGCCATGAACTGCTCGAGGAAAAGACCGCCGTGAGCTATGAGGTCGCAAAGGAAATGGCAGAGCGTGTCCGCAAGCTGGTCGGTGCAGATATTGGTCTTGGGGTAACGGGGCTTGCCGGTCCTGACGGAGATGGAGTACACGAGGTGGGAACGGTCTTCGTGTCTATGGCAACACCGGAAAAAACATATGTCCGCGAGCTTCATATGGGCAGCGGAATCAGAACAAGGAGCTTTATCCGCCGCATGGCAGGAAACCATGTCTACGATATGATAAGAAGATATCTCACAGGTCTTGAGATAGAAAGATGGCAGCCCGAACAATAAACATACCGGAGAAAAGCATGAATTATATCGAGCGTTATGTCGAAAGAATAGAATATTTTCTCAGCCATGAGTGGAATGCTGAAGCGAGAGATGCAGCCAGAAAATGCCTTCTCGACTACAGCGCCGTGCTCATAGCCGGCAGCCGGCAGCTTGCACAGAGGCATTCAGCATATCTTGCCGCTTTCGATGGAAAGGGAAGCTCTCTTATAGCCGGCATGCATGCCAGAGCTGATGAATATACAGCGTGCCTTCTCAACGGAATGAGTGCCCATACCCTCGAGCTTGACGACGGGCACCGATATGGTATGCTTCACCCCTCTGTTCCTGTTATCTCGCCGCTGCTGGCGATTCTGGAAAAGGAAAATATTTCAGCCGAAAACTTCCTCCGGGGAATTGCCGCAGGGTACGAGGCGATGATTCGCCTCGCCTGCATGATTCAGCCAAACCACACGAAAAAGGGCTTTTTCGCCACCGCAACCTGCGGGACGGTTGGTGCTGCGGTCGGTATCTCTGTCGCCAGGGAATATCCCCACGAGCAGCTTCTGGCAGCTGTTTCCGCTGCGCTGACCAGCGCCGCCGGCATAAGCGAAATGATGACCGGAGACTCAGAGCTCCTCCCGTATAATGCCGCAAAGGCAGGTCTGAACGGGCTTGTGGCTGCTAATATAGCCTACTGCTGCTATAAGGGTCCGGAAGACGCGCTCGGCGGGAAAAAGGGATTTATCCAAGCCTTCAACGGTTCCGTAAACGATGAAAAATTTGAATCCGCCATTGAAATGAGCGGCTGCCTATTCAAGGTATACCGAAAAGCCTATGCATCCCACAGGCAGGTACATCCCCCGGTAGAGGCGGCGCTTTTTATCCGCAAAGATAATGGAATAAAGCCCGAAGAAATAAAAAAAGTGTATGTTTCAACATACGATCTCGCCGTTTTCGGGCACGACAGCAGTGAGATTCACAGTATAAGTGCAGCCAAGATGAGCATTCCCTATACCGTGGCAGTTGCCCTTCTATATGGCAAGGCAGGGCTTGATGCCTTTACTCAGGATTTGGTCCAGGACGAGAAGGTTCAGAAGCTCGCCAGGAAAATCAAGGTTGCTGTAAGCTCGGAGCTGTCGGCGCTCGTGCCTGAAAAGAGAGCTGCACTGGTGACCGTCATATGCTCAGACGGGTCGGAATATATCAGAAGAGTTGACTATCCGAAGGGCGAACCTGAAAACCCCCTGTCGGATGACGAAATGTATGAAAAGGTCAGGGACCTTATGGTCTATGCCCGGCGCAGTCCGAAGGAAGCCAAAAAGCTGATAGACGCTGTCAGCTCCATAGATGATGATATTTCAGCATACCTCAAAATGCTCAGGTAGGAGAGTGATATAGTTTGAACGGACTAATTTTTGCACTTATAACATGTGCCGGCGGAGTGCTTGTAGCTGTTATAAATGCAAAGCTCAGCAGCAGAAAGGCAGATGAAAACACAGGCTCACTGCTTGCAGTTGCTTTTCTGAGGCAGCTTTTGAATATAGCATATCTCACGGCGGTGTTTTTCGTTTTCAGAAATGTTGAGAGCGGTCTGCTGTTGCCGCTGATTGGAGCCGCTCTCGGGCTGACGATTCCATCCATAGTAATAACAGCTAAGTTCATAAATAGAGCGAGTAAAGGAGATGATAAATAATGGGAGGTGCCTCAGAGGTCGTAATTCCTCTGTTCGGTTTTCTCGATATCACAGGAGAAGTGCTGATGATGTGGCTTATTGTGGCAGTTCTTGCAGTTTTTTCCATCCTTGTCGGGAAAAATCTGAAGGAACGCCCCGGAAAGCTGCAGAATGTCATTGAATGGGGCATAGAGTATCTCGATGGCAGCTTTTCTTCAAATTTGGGCAAAGAAAGAGGAAGAAAATATTTCTGCTTTCTCGGGTCATTGTTCGTATTCATCATATTTGCAAACTATTCAGGGCTTATTCCCGGAATCGGGCTCACAAAGTATCTCAAAGCGCCCACATCCTCTCTTTCCGTAACGGCAGGTCTTGCAATTGCAACCTTCTTCTTCCTGCAGGCAGCCAGCATAAAGACTCTCGGAATAAAGGGGTATCTGAAGCGGTTTGTGTCTCCCATGGCGCTTATGCTTCCGCTGCTCATTCTCGATGAGTTCATCAAGCCTCTTTCCCTTTCACTTCGACTGTATGGAAATATATTCGGCGAAGAAACGGTCACCGAGCAGCTGGGCGAGCTCCTGCCCATAGGAGCACCCCTTGTAATGATGATTCTTTCGCTGCTGTTCTGCGCACTTCAGGCAATCGTGTTCACTACCCTGGTTTCAATCTATCTTGATGAAGCCACTATAAAAGAATAAAATAAAAATCAATTACCAATGGAGGTCACTATTATGACAGAATCCGCAATTTATGCATTAGCCGCCGCAATCACAATGGCACTTAGCACAATCGGCCCGGCTCTCGGCCAGGGAATGGTAGCAAAAGCGGCAATGGAGAGTATAGCCCGCCAGCCTGACGCAGCCGGAAACATTCGTTCAACTCTTATTGTATCCATGGCACTTATGGAGGCACTTACTATTTATGGTCTTCTCATAGCCTTCATGATACTTTCAAAGATAGCATAACATGACAATTCAGATATCAGTAGTAATCTGGACGATAATCAGCTTCTGTGTTCTTGCTGCCATACTCGACCGATTTCTGTTCAAGCCTGTTCTCAAGATTATGGACGACCGAAACAGAAGGCTTGAGGAAGATGCTGCTGCGAAAAAAGCCGAGCTTGACAGGCGGGAAAAAATAAAAACAGATGCCCGTATCCAAAGAGACGCTATGCAGAAAAAGGCTATGGAAGAAAATGAGCGTGCTATGGAGCAGGCTCAGGCTGATGCTGCAAAGCGCATTGCTGAAAGAAAAGCTGATTATGATGTCAGGGAGCAGGCTCTCATCGAAGCCCTTCAGAAGGAATCTGATGAGCTGGAGAAAAAATTCTCCGGCGGAATCGATGAACTTGCCCTGGATTATGCCACAACAATAATTCGATAGAGGAAAAATTTATGCATTTTGTTTATGCATTAATCAATTTTGCGCTGCTTGCCGCGCTGGTATACCTTGTGGGCGGCAAGATGATTGCCAGCATATTCTCCGGAAGGCGCCTCAGAATTAACCGCAAGCTCGACGAACTGAACCATGCTCTGCCTGAGGAGGAACCGGTGCCTGAAATGCAGCCTGTAGCAGATCTGACCGGAGCAACCCTTTCAGAAGCCGAAAAACAGTGCACTCTTGAACTTGAGGCAATGGACACCAGGTTCACAAAGCACTGCGATAATCTGCGCCTTGAGATGCTTCTCAAAACCCGGACCGACCTCGTCGCCCAGGTTATGGAAAAGGCCCGCGAGTATATGCAGACAGGCAAATTACGCAGCGCTATGAAGGAAAATGAAGCCCGTATTGCCGGCAGAATTCTTGAGCTTATAAAGCTCACTCCGGGCGATACGATGTATCTCGCCCACAAAGGCGTTCTTTATGTAACGCTAAGCTCAGCAGAACCTCTGTCCCCCGAAACAGTAGACAGAATACATTCCGAAACAGACAAGCTTCTTGAGAGTGTTGGCGGTACTTCCTCCTTTCTCATAAGAGACCGGCAGGAGGAGCTCCTGGGCGGTTTTCAGCTGAGAATAGGAGACACCATATACGATTATTCCGTCAGAGGCAGGTTATATCGTCTTCAGGAAGCATTAAACGGCATGCCGCTGACCGAAACCGACCCTGATGTGATGCTAAGCAGCATAAAAAATGCCATAGACAGCGTAGATATCGATGTAGACATCTTTCAGGTCGGAAGAGTTATTTCCGTGTCAGACGGTATATGCTGGATGGATGGTCTTTCAGATATCATGTATGGCGAGCTTGTGGAGTTTTATGCAGAAGACCGCAAAATGTACGGCATGGTGCTCGATGTTCAGCCGGATAAGGTCGGCTGCATTATCTTCGGCAGGTATGAGCATATAGAGAGTCTCACTCAGGTAAGGCGTCTCGGCAGAATGGCTGAAACCTCAGTTGGCGATGAGCTGCTGGGCAGAGTGATTAATCCCATTGGAGACCCGATAGACGGCAAGGGCAGAATATGGAACTTCGAGAAGCTGCCTATTGAGTGCCCTGCTCCCCCGATCCCGGATAGGCAGCCTGTCAATGTGCCCCTTGAAACAGGTATCAAGGCAATCGATGCCCTTGTTCCCATAGGAAGAGGCCAGAGAGAGCTCATAATCGGAGACCGTCAGACCGGCAAAACCTCCATTGCCATAGATACCATAATCAACCAGAAGGGCAAGGGAGTTTATTGCATTTATGTTGCAATCGGCCAGAAGGAGACATCAGTCGCGTCAATTGTTTCAAAGCTTGAAGACTGCGGCGCAATGGAATATACCAGCGTTGTTCTCGCTTCCGCTTCTGATTCCGCATCCGTCCAATACATAGCGCCATACGTGGGGACTGCAATGGCGGAATATTTCATGAAAACAGGCAGAGATGCTCTCGTCATATACGACGATCTTTCAAAGCACGCTGTGGCATATAGAGAGCTGTCACTTCTGCTCCATCGGCCGTCTGGGCGAGAGGCATACCCCGGGGATATTTTCTATCTCCATTCACGTCTCCTTGAAAGGTCAGCCCGCCTTTCAGATGAAGCGGGCGGAGGAAGTCTCACTGCGCTTCCCATAATTGAAACACAGGCGGGAGATATTTCCGCGTATATTCCAACCAACGTAATATCCATAACAGATGGTCAGATTTTCCTCGAAACCGATCTGTTCAATGCAGGTCAGCGCCCGGCGATAAACGTGGGGTTGTCCGTTTCCCGTGTAGGCGGTTCAGCCCAGACGAAGCTTATGAAGCAGGTTGCTGCCAGCCTAAGGACTGATCTTGCTCAATATCGTGAATACGCCAGCTTCACACAGTTCGGAACCGATGTAGACGAGGCAACCCGGAAGACTCTCGATTCAGGCGAACGGATGATGGCAGTCCTCAAGCAGGACCGCTTCAAGCCGATGCCAAGCTGGCAGCAGGCACTTATTATCTATGCCGTGTCTGTCGGCGCAACGGCGAAGTATGGAACAGACCGTATCTGGGCGTTTGAAAATGAATTTATAAGCTGGTTTGGCGCGGCATACCCTGAACTGGTTGAAAAGTTGAAGACAGGGAACAAGCTGGATTCAGGAACAAGGGCTGAGCTGGATGAAGCGATAGCCGAATTCAGAGAGGCAGTATAATCATGGCTAATCTTCAGTCACTGAAAAAAAGACTAAAGAGCATAAAAGCAACTGCCGAGATGGCTGAGGCAATGCGGACTGTCGCCACCGTCAAGCTTTCAAAGGTTAACAGGGCAATGAGCGAGTTTCAAGCCTATTCCGATGCATGCATAGAGACAATCGAAACAATTGGAGACAGAGGCTTTCCGCGCAGCAGCGACATAATATCAAAAAGAAACTGCTATGTGCTACTCTCCTCAAACAGAGGCTTCTGCGGCAGCTTCAATAATGAAGTTCTGAGGAAATTCAAGGAAGAAATTTCCAATAATCAGGAAAAGCCAATGATAATTGCCCTCGGGAAAAAGGCATGGAAATTCTGCGCCGATAACAGCATAGAGGCAGATGAGAGAGAAATGAACGATGTGCCTCTATACAGCGATGCAGAGAAGCTCACATCAGAGCTTCTGAGTCTCTATACCTCCGGGGCAGTAAACAATGTGTTTATAATTTCTCAGAGGTATGTCAACATGATGACTCGAAAAGCAGCCAAATGGCAGATTCTGCCCCATGCAGATACTTTGGAAAACATAAACCGCAATACTAAGCCCCTCTATCTGCCGGATTACGAAACAGTGGGAGACCGCCCTGCAATATACAGTCTCATTGGCAGAGTATACAAGATAATGCTGAGCCATGCCTCCGCACTTCATGCTGCAACTCTTGTTGCCATGCGGAGCGCATGCGACAATGCCGATGAATCATCGGCAAAGCTTGAAACAATGATAAACCGCGTCCGCCAGGCCCAGGTAACAAACAGTGTAATAGAGACCTCCTCGGGAATGGCAATGCGGTATATGGAGAACTGATATGTCTAAAGGAAATACAGGAATAGTAGAAAGAATAAGCGGACCTGTCGTTGATATTATTTTCCCCACTAAAACTGATTTGCCGGATATTTTTCATGCAGTTGAAATCCGGCACAACGGAGAAACTGACGTTCTTGAATGTCTTCAGCAGCTTGGAGACGGCAGAGTAAGGTGTATTGCCATGCAGTCCACAGAGGGCATATCCAGAGGAATGCAGGCAATAGACACCGGAGCCCCAATAAGCGTTCCCGTAGGCGATAAGATGCTGGGAAGAATGATAAATGTGACGGGAAATCCCATCGACCGTGGCGGAGATATCAATGCTGAAGAGCGCTGGCCCATTCACCATCCGGCTCCCAAATACACGGATATTGTTCCCTCGCAGGATGTTCTGGAGACTGGCATCAAGGTAATAGATCTCATGACACCCTATGCAAGAGGCGGCAAAATCGGACTCTTCGGAGGCGCCGGCGTGGGCAAAACCGTGCTTATAATGGAGCTTATCCGCAACATCGCATATGAGCACAACGGATACTCCGTCTTTGCAGGTGTAGGTGAACGTTCCCGCGAAGGAAACGATCTCTGGAACGAAATGAAGGAGTCCGGAGTTATCGATAAAACTGCGCTTGTTTTCGGCCAGATGAACGAAACTGCAGGCGCCAGACTCAGAGTGCCTCTTGCAGGTCTCACCATCGCCGAATATTTCAGAGAAAACTCCCATAAGGACGTGCTTCTCTTCATAGATAATATTTTCAGATTTACCCAGGCAGGCTCAGAGGTTTCTGCGCTTCTCGGCAGAATGCCCTCAGCCGTCGGATACCAGCCCACCCTTGCAACCGAAATGGGTATGCTTCAGGAGCGCATAGTTTCCACCAAGGCAGGCTCTATAACCTCCGTTCAGGCAATATATGTCCCCGCAGATGACCTGACAGACCCTGCCCCTGCCACCACCTTCTCCCATCTTGATGCCACCACCGTTCTTTCAAGAGATATTGTGGAGCTTGGTATTTATCCTGCAGTTTCCCCGCTGGAGTCCTCATCCCGCATGCTCACAGCCGATGTTGTGGGGAAGCGTCATTATGAAACTGCCAAAGAGGTGCAGCGCATTCTCCAGAGATATCAGGAGCTTCTTGATATTATTGCAATTCTTGGCATGGATGAGCTCTCCGAGGCAGACAGAAAGACTGTCAACCGGGCAAGAAGAGTGCAGCGCTTCATGAGCCAGCCCTTCCACGTTGCAGAAAACTTCACAGGCGTGAAGGGGCAGTTTGTGCGCCGCGAAGATACAATAAAGGGCTTTGAATGCATTCTCGGCGGCGAGTGCGACGATATTCCCGAGCAGGCGTTCATGCTCTCCGGCACTATAGAGAGTGTAATCGAAAGGAGCAAGCAGCTGTGACGGATACAGGAATTCCGCTTAAAATCCGCGTCATAACGCCCCATGGTCAGGCAGGCTCAGCCCTGTGCGACAGCATAAGGTTAATTATATCCGATGATGCGCAGGGAAAACACGGCGGCAGTATTGGAATACATCGGGGCCATGAAAATGCCGTGATTTCCCTTGCTGCCGGTCCCGTAATCGGCATGCTCAACGGAGAGACAGTTTTTTCGGTAAATATAAAAGACGGTTTTGCCACCGTCAGAAATGATCTTATAACCATAGTAACAGACAGTTTAGAGGAATAATGAATACTTTAATAGAGCTTTATGATGAAAGACCGATAGAGAATGTGCTCGGTGTGGATGTTTTCAAGCCGCAGCGCGTTGTATATCTGTGCCCGCAGGAGGTTGCCCAAAGCAAGGAGCGCCAGCAGGAGATAAAGGATTACTTCAAGTTCCGCGGTAACGATGTGGAAATCATTTTTCTGGAATCCAGCATGTATTACACCTCAAAGGTGAAGAATCAGCTTGAAAAAGTGGTTGAAAAATACCCGGATTGCGCCATAGATATAACCGGCGGCACTGATGCTGTGCTTTTTGCGGCAGGAATGCTGTGCGCTCAGTCGGATATTCCGGCATTCACATACAGCCGCACTAAAAATCGCTTTTTCAACATAAGTAATGCTCCCTTTGCAGATAATCTGCGTTGTGATTCCATATATACTCTCGATGACTTCTTCAAGATGGCAGGCGGTTCCGCCGCAAAGGGTAGAGTGGATAACAGTCTCCTTCTGAAATACGAGCAGTATATAGACGGTTTTTATACCATCTATATGAAATACCGCAAGGACTGGGTTAAAATAACAAAATGGTTCTGCAACGTTTCAAATTCTGATAAAAACGGCAGGCATTCCCTCCACATAAAGGCTAAATATAATGTAAAAGGGGAGCGCGGCAGCAGCATTGCTGCAAATGAGAAGCTCCTGAAGGATGTTGAAAAGCTCGGATTCATAAAGGATCTGAAAATCGTCAGCGGTAGCAGCGTCGAGTTCACATTCCTGGATGAGCAGGTGCGTTTCTGGCTTCGAGATACGGGAAGCGTTCTCGAGCTTTATGTGTGGAAGTGCTGCCGTGATGCAGGAATATTCAGCGATGTGCGCTGCAGCACGATTATAGACTGGAAAGACAGCGAAAAGTCAGATAAGGTCAGCAATGAAATAGACGTAATAGCTCTCAAAGGGCTTGTGCCGGTTTTCGTAAGCTGCAAAACCTGCGCGGCAGATACTGATGCCCTCAATGAACTCACCATTATAAGAGACCGCTTCGGCGGAAAATGCGCAGAAGCAGTTATCGTAACGGCGGAAACATGCAGGAACATAACACGCCACATAGCCTCGGAGCTGAATATAACCGTCATTGACCTTGAAGATTTGAAGAAAGGCGCCCTCACCGCCCGCCTGACTGCCACCGCATCAAAATAGCCGCAACCGCCGGGAACTTTATTGAAAATATGTGTAATTGTTTAGTAACTTTGCAATCTGCCGGTGTGCGAACTTCAATGCATGGTAGTAAGGAGCAAAATGACTGCTGAAGAAATATTCGCTGAAATTGAAAACTTCATATCCGACTATAAGGAAAACTACAGCGTCTATAAGCTGACTGATCCGGAAGGGAAGGTATATATCGGCTACTGCATTGGCGATCCTGAGCAGCGCTGGTGCTCCGGTAACGGATACAAAAATAATCATCGCTTTTTTGCGGCGATAAAGCATTTCGGCTGGCGCAGCATCAGCCGCGAAATTGTGGCAGCCGGCCTCACCCTGACGGACGCAAGGCGTCTCGAGCGTGAGCTTATAATAAAATACGAAAGCACAGATCCCCAGAAGGGCTATAATATCCGCCTTCCGAAGGATGAGGAAAACCCGAAGCATTATTCTGTTTATCTCATAATCTGCGCGGTAAACAACAAAATGTATGTGGGATACACCGGCAGAAAGCCTGAGGTGCGCTGGAAAAACGGCAGAGGATACCGCTTCAATGAGTCTCTCACCGCAGATATACAGCGATATGGCTGGGATTACTTCAGAACGACGGTTGTTGCAAAAAATGTTGACGAAGAAACAGCTCGCAATTTTGAGTATTATCTCGTCCGCTACTATGACCTGCAAAATCCCGAAAAGGGCTATAACCTCAATAACGGCGGGTTCTTTGGCGCCAAGGGCAGAGTATACACACCTGAGCAGAGAAAGCGTCGGAGCGAGATTTCAAAGGCTGCATATAAAAGAGACGATGAATACCGCAAGCAGCGTGCCCGTGAGGCAACTCTCGGCACCCATCGCACCGAAGCAGAGAAAAAGAACCTTTCCGAAAAACTGGGGAAAAAGGTTCTCTGTGTTGAAACAGGCGAGGTGTATTGCTCAAT
>R03__coassemble_1176_pt1 | contig 12715 bp, 11 predicted proteins | sample R03__metabat2_high_PE_048 | metagenome-assembled genome bin R03
CCGCAAGCCGCACTGCAATATAAACGTGAACTACCGTGCCTGCGCTCAGATACCCCGAATCCCGGGCTATGGTATCCTCTTCCGTTCTTGCGATAGAGGAGAAATCTCTGTTCAAGAGAATTTCTTCGTATCTGCCATCTGTAACCGCAGACATATATTTCGCAGCCGTCTTTCCCAGCTCCGGAGAAAATCTGCTTCGGATTTCACCATCTGCTTCGCGAAGAACCTCCTGCGCAAGGCTGATTGCATCATACTCTGACTTCAGCTTCTCAAGCTCCTCAGTATCTGACGTGATTCCCGCTCTGATGACAACAGGATCGCCCATTGAAACGAGCCTTCCCCGTTGGGTTGCAATTTCAGATGAAAGTGCTGCCGCCTCCCGTCTGCATTCAGAAAGCTTATGGCTGAGAACAGCCGCCTCTGAATTTCCGGAGGCATTGTTTATATCTTCGAGTATTTCCTGCTCGAGCTGCTGAAGCTTTCCGGCAGCAGCTTCATATCGTTCCCTGGTTTCAAGCGCCCTCGCCTGTGCGCTCTCCAGTCCTCTGTTAAGCGCGTGGTATGCGTCAAGTCTGTCTATGATAAATTCTTCGCTGTCTGTTGAATATTTTCTCAATATGGCAGCTGTCTCCTCTGAAGCGCGGGATATTGCTCTGCCACGACGTATATTTCTCAGCAGTAAAATTACAGAAGTCAAGCCAAGAACAGCCGTTGTGAGGATTAACCAGTAGTGGCTGAACACAAATTCATATACTGCCATTCCTGCAAATGTGAGAAGAAAGAAGACTGCCGTGAGAATCGGCGAGTTGGAAAGCTGCCTTTCTGCGCTCAATTCCTCGAGCCGCTGCATATCCTCGTCTGCCTCCCGTTCAACATCCTGCATATCGCGGCTGTTGAACACGCTTTTTCTTATCGCATCCTTTTTTTCGTTTATCTCGTTGAGGCACTCGCTTCTGGCCTCTGCAGCACTCTGCAGCTCAGCTCTGGTAGTGCTTATCTTCTCAAGGATTTCCTCCCGTTGGTGTCTTCTTGCAGTTGTTACCTCGCTTTCAAGGGCTGTGCATTTCTCCTCAAGCTCCGCCAAATGAGTTTCCATTCCCATGATGGCTGAAGAGGTATCCTCCATATCTCTGAGCTTCTGTTTGCCTGTTTCCGTTCTTTCCTCAAGCTGAGGAATTTTCCCTTTGCCATTGAATTTTCTTTTTCTGAGCCATTTTTTCAGTTGCTCGTCGGCTTCGGAATAGGATGTTTCCTCCTCTCCGGTCGACAGAATGGACTGAATGCGTCTTTCAAGCTCCGGACTATTCCTCACTGCGGATGCCCCCTGCTCTATAAAAGCGCTTCTTCGGAAAACATCTGCGGTAACACCTGTCAGCTGTTCACCGCAGTTGGTGGAATCAATTCCCTTAACCTTTTCGTCCGTTCCGGTGTAGACGGCGGAAAATTCCTTCATAGGGGCATTGGGCTGCAGAGTTGATCTTGATATTGTTATATCGCAACCTCCGATACTCAGCTCCATGCTGCCTTCCATAGGCACACCGGACCAGGGTGCATAGCGCTGTTTATCCGGCAGAAAACCGCTTCTTGCACGCTCTGAACTGTCTACCCCGTAAAGCATAGCCCTTATGAAAGCACACCATGTGCTTTTTCCGCTTTCGTTGGGCGCGAAGATAACGTTAAGTCCCTCGTGGAAGCTGATGCTCTCGTTATTCAGTTTTCCGAATGACGCACGAAGGGTGTTAATCTTCATGAATTACAGGCTCCTCCATATTTTCAAGGGCTGCAAGCCCCCAGCGGGCAGCTTCCTTTATGGTTTCTCTTTCTTTTTCTGTTTCCGCATTTTCATAGCGGCTCTTCAGCTTTCCTAAGAATATTCCCCTCAGCGTACCGTTCCCGGCACTGCTCCATATATCCCTGTTCTTAAGAGGTGATGTCCTGTCTTCTATCTGCAGAGCGAAAAAGTATTCTCTGAAATATCTTTCCAACTTATGTTGGTCTATCTCGGTATCTGTCTGCCCTGTGAGAGTTATTCTGTATATATCCCTTACTGTTTCATCCGGCAGCGCCATCTGAACTGCAATTATCGGATTTATCCCCGTTACATCCACTTCGATCTTTCTGTAGCTTCTAAGGGCAACACTTTCCTCTCTCAGTCTGCATCCGCCGTTTTCCATTTCAATTATATTGAGCGTCTTTTCTCCGTCTTCGTCGAACCCTCTGCCTTCAGGGCAACCCGGCACTGACCAGAATGTGCTTCCCGTTCTCTGCAGCCCTCCGGATTTGTGGATATGACCAAGAGCAAGATAATCAATGCCGCTTTTTTCAATCTGCGTCTGACTTATTCCGTTGTATTTTGAAGAAGGATTACCTGCATCGCCATGAATACACATAATATTGGTATTCCCGTCTGTTTTTTCAGCTTTGAAGCCCTCCAACAGCGGTGGAGATGTTCTGTCTGTGAAGGCAGCGCCATACACTCTCAGTCCTATATCGTTCATTTCAAAGCATTCTATATCCGGCGTTCTGAAAATGAACACATTTTCAGAAAAATTAAGGCGCGCATAAGGAGATGTACTGCAGTAGTAATCGTGATTTCCGGGCACAATGAACACAGGGGCATTAACTGCTCTGAGACAGTCTCTCAGAAGCTCCCCTGTTTCACTGTATGGACTTTCGCTGTCCAGCACATCGCCGCACAGCAGAAGAGCATCCACCTTCTCTCTGTTTGCAAGGGAAGCTATCCGCATGAGAAGTGCTCTCTGCTCCGCTCTTCTTGCCGCAGCCTTTGAGGGCGAAAGTCCTTCAAATGCCGAATCAAGATGAATGTCTGCCGTATGAAGAAGTTTAAGCTTTCCGTCTTTCATGAATCACATCAGCCTTACAGCCTCAGCCTTCAGGCATTTTCCCGTTTCTTGGTCAATTTCGAAGACACAACCTTCCAGCTTGCACGGACCTTTCGCAGAGTTGTATCTCTGCGGCGGGTCTCCCATGAACTTGCCTATGCTCTGTTCTATATCTATGCCGAGAACTGAATTGGCAGGCCCCGTCATTCCCAGATCTGTTATATATCCTGTGCCTTTGGGAAGAACGCAGGCATCAGATGTCTGAACATGGGTATGGGTCCCCCAAACGGCACTCGCCTTTCCATCCAGCATGAAGCCCATTGCGCGCTTTTCACTCGTTCCCTCGGCGTGGAAATCCACCAGAATTATTTTTTCCTTTATTTCCTGCATGTATCCATCTGCTATTACAAAGGGATTGTCTGTATTGTTGTCTAGCGTGAATCTGCCCAAAAGGTTCAGAACGCATATGCCGCCGAAATCGGTTTTGTATGAGTATATTCCCCTGCCCGGACACTGGGGACCATAGTTTGCAGGGCGCAAAACACGCGTTCTTTCATCCATATACTGCCGGAGCTCCGTCCGCGTCCATGTGTGGTTCCCAAGAGTCACCACGTCAGCCCCTGCTTTGAAAATTGCGCTGACCTGGTTGGGCGTTACTCCCACCACATTGGCATTTTCCCCGTTGACGACGCAGAAGTCTATATTATTTTCTTCTCTGTATGCTCTTAATTTCTTTTCGAGGAAGGAGAGCCCGGGCTCGCCGCAGACATCTCCAACTGCCAGTATTTTCATATTTAAACCTCATTCAAAACAATAACCGGACCCATCAAGTGATGAATCCGGTTGGCACGCTGTGAGGGATTCGAACCCCCGACCTTCTGGTCCGTAGCCAGACGCTCTATCCAGCTGAGCTAACAACGCATTTATTTCTTTTGCCCGAGTATATTAGCACAGCTTAAAAATAAATGCAATAGTTTTTTTCCGAATTCGTCAATAATAATACCATATTGCAGAAAAAAATCAATTGTTTGCATAGCACAATGAAACGTGATATTATAATTATTTGTTAGTAAATATTGTTAAATGTTAGACAACATCGGAGGCTTTCATGGTAAACCCGGTCCGTTCTGTTCCTTCCCGCATATGGAAAACTGCATATATCTTCGCCGCACTCTATTCTCTCTCTCTTGTGCTGGGATATGGAATGTATGATACGAACTCTGCCGCTGTATATTTCAGCTCTGCGAAGAGTTTTCTCCTTTTTATTGGCGCCGTCATCATTCTCACTGCAGTTCTCGGCTTTGCGATGGCGCTCCTGCTGAAGTTCATCTGCACTGCCCACAGAGGTAAAGCCGGGAATTCATCACGGCTTGCGGGGTTCTTCGGCAGAAAGCATGCTCGACTTTATATCTGGCTCATAATTTTTTGCAGTTGGCTTCCCTGCTATCTTGCATATTTCCCCGGTGTTTTCAGCTACGACATCATAACCCAGACTGCCATGTTAATGGGAGATATCCCATACAGCACAATTGTTCCTCCTCTGCACACGCTGATATGGGTTATCTGCTGCCAGATTCAGGAAGTGCTGCACACAAACAACGCAATCGTCTTCTATTCTGTTTTTCAGATGCTGCTTTTTTCATTTATTCTTTCTGAAATTCCGGTTTTTATCGAAAGAAAAACAGGCTCAGGCATGTGGTCTCTGCTGTGCTTTCTCTTTTTCACAATAAACCCGGTTGTGGCTCTTATGTCCTTTTCAACAACAAAGGCAGTTCTCTTTGCTGCATTTTTCGCTCTCATGGTCATCAGACTATGGGATTTCGTCACTGACACGGAAGCATACATAACCAGCAGAAAAAAGCGCTTTGGCTTCATACTTGCGGCTCTCCTTGCCTGTCTTTTCCGCGGGAACGCCTTTGTGTGCCTTATCCTTCTCATTCCGTTTGCGATAAATACAATGAAGAAAAACAGAAAGCTTGTTTTTAAGCTTCTGGCAATCCCTGTAGCAATGTATCTACTGATAAACAACGTTTTCTTTCCTGCAATCGGATTTGAAGGGGGAAGCAGCAGTGAACTTCTGGTAGTTCAGATTCAGCAGCTTGCAAATGTCTGTTCGCAGCACAGTGATGAACTGAACGGAGATGACGCTTCTGCGATTGAAGAGTTATTCTCGTGCAGCTGCGGCGATGTCGGTTCAATATATAACCCTCGTTTTGCAGACCCTGCAAAGAATCTTTTTCATCTTGAAAGAAGCAATGCTCTGAAATTCATAAAGCTTTGGACTAAGCTCGGAATAAAATACCCCCTCGACTATGCAGATGCCTTTCTCACGCTTAATTTGCCCTACTGGTATCAGGATGCGGATGCTGTGGATGCCTTCTCTCAGCGGCAGTATATTGAAACCAGTCTTGGTGGAGACAAGCACTTCGGCGGATACGGATACTACTGGTTTTTTAGAGATAGCAAGCTCCCTTCGCTTTATGAATTTTATGAAAAAGCAGCTGATTATTCCATGTTCCGCAACATCCCGGTTATTTCAAATATATTCTCGCTCTCCTTCCCAATCTGGCTTACCGCGTTCTGCCTTGCAGTGCTCAGAGCAAAAGGATTAAAGGCAGAGAGACTTGTCCTTCTCCCCGCCTTCTTTCAATGGCTTATATTCATATTCGGTCCTGTGAGTAATTTCAGATACATTTTCCCGATATTTGTCCTCTATCCCGTATTTCTGGCAATAAGCTTTTCATCAGAGTCCGGGAGCGAAAACCAATGAAGATTAAGCCGAAAAAAATTCTTATTGCACTTTTTGGCAGCTTTATCCAGGCATTCGGAATATATAATATTCATTCATTATCCGGTGTAAGGGAGGGCGGAATTATAGGTCTCACTCTTCTTTTAGATCAATGGTTCGGCATATCCCCTGCCATCTCCGGATTTGTTCTATCCTCGCTTTGTTTTCTCCTCGGCTTCAAAACCTTCGGAAAAAGCTTTCTTTTTTATTCTGCCGTCTCAGTTTTCGGTTATTCGGCAAGCTATGCCGTTCTGGAGCAGTTTCCCAGGATATACCCGGCTATTTCCGAAATGCCTGTGGTGGCAGCAGTTTTTGGAGCTGTTTTTATCGGTGTCGGTGCAGGACTGTGCATTAGAGTCGGGGGTGCCACCGGAGGCGATGACGCTCTTGCTATGAGTCTCGGAAAGCTTCTTAATGTTAATATCAGATGGATTTATCTCGCAGGCGATCTGATTATTCTGGCGCTTTCCCTCACTTATATTCCGTTGAACAAAATAATCTATTCTCTGCTGACGGTCTATCTGTCCGGCAGAATAGTGGGAATGATGAACCGCGGGTAAGGGTTCTCGCAGCCGGTACCATTTTTGTCCGCATGCATTTGCTATAATATATTTGCAATTGAGAAATAGAAGGAGGGACAGTATGGGAGCAACAAAGGAAAAGCTTCTGAGAACACTCGATATTCTGAAGACAACAGATGAGCAGCATCCCCTGACAACCGCAAAGATTATAGCGTTGCTCCGCGATTATGGGCTTGAGCCTGAGCGGAAATCGGTTCTGAGAGATATCGCAGTTCTGCAGGACTACGGCTATGATATCGAGAAGTCCGCAGACAATAAAGAAGGATTCTATCTCGGAGAAAGAGATTTTGAGGACTGGGAACTCAAAGTTCTCATTGATGCTGTTCAGAGTGCAAAATTTTTGAATCAGTCGGACACAGACCGGCTGGTAGACAAGCTTTGCTCTCTTGCAAGCGAGGATACCGAGAAAACGCTGAAATTTATGCTGATTCCTGAGCACTCCAAGGCGGGTGAAAAAAGTGTCAAAAATTCAATAGACACTATTATGCATGCAATACGCAGCCGCAGCAAGGTGCAGTTTGATTATGTGTATACAGACGATTGCGGCAAAACTGTTTCAAAGCACCCTGAGGGCACAAAGCCTGTCAGTCCATACGCACTTATTTGGCGAAAAGACAAATATTATCTGATAGGCAGCTACAGCGAAAAAGAAGGTCTTTCATATTACAGGCTAGACAGAATCCGCAGGGCGGAGGAGCTATCAGAGGAAAAGGCAGTGCCGCTGCAGGATATCCTCGGCAGTGATTACAGCCGCAAGCTCAGAAGCTTCGCGAAGCAGAATATCTACAACAGGAAAGGGGATGCTGTCCGTCTCAAGCTTGCGCTATCATACAACGGGCGCGATGAAATCTTCGATTCCTTCGGCGATGATGTGACAATCATACAAAATACAGATGGAACTGTTGATGCGTATGTGACCGTCAGCGACAGCGAAGGGCTTTACGATTGGCTCATGAAGCATGGCAGGTATTTTACTGTTCTTGAGCCCACTTCCGTAAGAGAAAATCTTGTTGAAAGGTTAAAAAACATGCTTGGAAATTACGATATCCCAAGCATTTAACATATGAAAGGAAGGTATTTGGAATGAAAGGCGCAATAATCGGAGATATTATAGGTTCAGCATATGAATTCGATAATATCAACACAAAGGATTTTCCACTGTTCAGCAAATGGTGCAACTATACCGATGATTCTGTGATGACCTGTGCTGTTGCGAAGGCACTTCTTGAACCGGAGCGTGATGTAACAGAAATTCTTCAGGAAGTCGGGCGGCGATTTCCTCTTGCCGGATACGGTGCGAAATTTATTCACTGGGTGTTTTCAGATAATCCGCAGCCGTATGACAGCTGCGGAAACGGGTCTGCTATGCGCGTGAGTCCTGCGGGCTTTCTTGCGGACAGTATTGAAGAGGCGAAGAGCCTTTCTGCTAAGGTGACGGAAGTATCCCACAATCACCCCGAGGGAATGAAGGGGGCGGAATGCACTGCCGTGTGTATTGTCCTTGCAAAACAGGGAAAATCCAAGGAAGAAATCAAGGAATACATCGAAAGCAATTATTATACTCTGAACAAAACCTGCGATGATTACCGCATTGAACAGGGGCTTCATCACGGCAAGGAAATCTGCCAAATAAGTGTTCCGCAGGCGCTTGAATGCTTCCTTGAAAGCACCGATTTTGAAGACTGCATGAGAAACTGCATCTCAATCGGCGGTGACAGCGACACAATTGCAGCAATAGCCGGAGGAATTGCCGAGGCGTTTTACGGAGTTCCCGAAGAAATTTGGGAAACAGCGACGGCATTCATGCCGGAATATCTGCTGGAAATTGTCGAAAAGCTTTACGCTGCAGAAAAATAACCTGTTCTGTTAGTGCAAAATTTCATCTATGTAGGTCTTCACGTCGAAGACCTGCATTTTTTCGTCCTTTTTAAGATAAAGGGGATGATGCGGATGCCCCTTGGCGGAGCACTTCCCTGCCTTCAGCCACATCGCGTTATATTTTTCTCCGATTTCTATCATATCAGCGACGCATTTCTTGAGATACGGGCGTTTTTCTATAATAGTCCCCCAGGCAGCCCACACTGCAGGTGAAAATCCCTGCTGCACATTGGCAAGAACATACTCGAACGCCTTCATATTTTCTGAATGGAGGCAGCTGTTAAAGCTTATATCCATGTCATCCGGATTTGTTGCCCGCTGGGCATAGACATTGAACATCACCCAACTGTCGTATCCGTTTGCCCCAGCGATTCTTGCAACTGACTTCAGAGTGTTGTCAAGCTTGTCGGGCTTTGCGGTTGAAGGGTTGATGCCGATGCATATCAGGGGATTACTTCCCCTTGTACCCAGAATATAACGATATTCTGTGTAGAAATCCGGCACATAAATCCATTTTTCCGGATTATATTCTTCGCTCTTTCCTGACGCATTCAGCGCATCCTCAAAGCTGAGCAAGCTGATTTTCCCGCTCTCTGATGATGGTATATGTCCCATTGAAGCTTTTCGTCAGCACTCAACTGCCTTCAGCAGCTCATCTGTGCGGTCAGTTATCTCCCAAAGCACGCCAAGATCTTCTCTTCCCATGTGCCCGTATGCCGCAAGGCGGCGATATATAGGCTTGTTAAGCTGCAGGTCCCTGATTATTGCCGTCGGTCTGAAGTCGAATACTCGGCTGACAGCCTTTGCAATAACATCGTCAGAAACTCTGCCGGAGCCGAAGGTTTCAACTCTGATTGACACCGGTTTTGCTATTCCTATTGCATAGGCAAGCTGTATCTGGCAGCGTTCGGCAAGCCCTGAGGCTACAACATTCTTTGCTGCCCAGCGGGCGGCATAGGCGGCACTCCTGTCGACCTTCGTCGGGTCTTTGCCGGAAAAAGCTCCGCCGCCGTGAGGTGCGCTTCCGCCGTAGGTATCAACTATTATTTTTCTTCCTGTTAGGCCGGAATCGCCCTGGGGCCCGCCTGTGACAAATCTGCCGGTGGGATTTATATAATATTTTGTATTCTCATCGAGGAGCTCTGCAGGGACAACCGGCTTTATGACAAGCTCAATTATATCGTTTCTTATCTGCTCCTGGGCTGCTTCGGGAGCATGCTGTGCTGAAACTACAATTGTGTCTACTCTCACCGGTCTGTCATTTTCATCATATTCTATTGTAACCTGAGTTTTTCCGTCCGGGCGAAGATAGTCAACCAACTGCTCTTTTCTTATTTCAGCAAGTCTCTTTGCCAACTTGTGGGAAAGAGATATTGCAAGGGGCATAAGCTCAGGCGTTTCGCTGCATGCATAGCCGAACATTATTCCCTGGTCTCCCGCTCCGTTCTGAAGCTCGTCGTCTTCCCCGGTCTTTGTTTCAAGAGCTTTGTCGACCCCGAGTGCTATGTCTCCGGACTGCTCATCGATATTGGTAATGATGCCACATGTGTCACAATCAAAGCCATATTTAGCTCTGTCATATCCTATATCTCTTATAACACTTCTGGCAATTTTGGGAATATCCACATAGCATTCCGTGCTTATCTCTCCTGTTATGTGCACAAGTCCCGTTGAAACCATGGTCTCGCATGCAACGCGCCCTGCCGGATCCTCTTCAAGAATTGCGTCAAGAATTGCATCAGAAATCTGATCGCATATTTTGTCAGGATGACCTTCCGTCACCGATTCAGATGTAAATAAATAATGTGCCATAATATTCTCCTTCCACCTCATGAGTAAAAGAAAACCCCGCCAACCGGCGGGGCATAAATTCAGTATCTGAATCCTCATCTTTCGATTTACCGCCGGATTTGGCACCACGTCTTTCCAGACAGGTTGCCGGGCTTCACAGGGCCGTTCCCTCCACCACTCTTGATAAGGCTGTTAAATTTTTACGCGACGATTATATCAGCTTTAAATTTCATGTCAAGCCATTATTTGATTGCTGTGCAGATTTTTTGCAGAAATATATTATAACTGCTGCAGCTATGAGCACTACAGTCGCTGTTATAGTTCCCTCAACGCCGAATATCGTGTCATATAAAGCGCTTTTTCTTTCGCTGCTGACCGCAAGAATTGAATACGTTGCCGGTTCCCCGCTATTTGGGAGGCCAAATATGAATGCCTGGCAGAAATTCCATCCTGTATGAAATGCCACAGCAAACCAGTGGCTTTTCAGCCTGTAAACAGCAATTGACAGCAAAGCACCCACTGCTATGATATTTATAATTGCAATCACTGATATTCCCGGATTCAATATATGCATTAATCCGAAAAAGCAGCTGTTTGCTATTATTGCAGTAGCAGGTCCGTAGCTGTCGCTGATATAGTGATACATATATCCTCTGCACACAAGCTCTTCCGCCGAAGACTGCACAAACACAGCAAAGAAAAGCACAAATACCGTCCATAATTTCATGCCGCTTATTTTAAAGCTCAAATCCCCGTGCCAAGCAGCGGCACCGATGCACACCGCATTGCATATAATTCCGGCGGCGGTGCCGATAATCAGAAGCTTATATGTGTTTCCCTCGTATCCATGTGTGAAACGCCTGAATACCTCTTTTCTGGTCAGCAGAATATAAATAATTGTCACAACATGGATCAATATAAAGCTGAAATAGCTGATGAAATTTTCTGCAAACCCATTTGGAAGAAGCTCCCTGTATTTCTCAATAATCAGCCTCATCGGCACATAACCTGTTGTAATTAAGACAATAGTATCTGAAAAAATAAAAATCATCGCTGTCAGCAGGATAAACCACAGCTGATTTATTAGCTTTCTTTTTGGTTTCAATTGATGTGAACCTCCGCCGCTTATTTTGGGGTTATTATGATTGAAAAGTATTTTTGCGTCAAGCGTAATTTTATGGTATATTGTCTTATTATGAAAAACAATTATTCTTCAAACAATATACTGGCCCGCCGCATTGCATTCTGCAGCATAATGGCGGCTCTGGGAACTGTGATTATGCTGACAGGCGGTCTTATTCCGGTCTTCACCTACTGCTCCCCTCTCATTGCTGCTCTGCTTCTCGTTCCCGTGTCTCAGGAATACGGAAAAGGTTACGCCTGGATGGTGTGGCTTGTGACCGGCATTCTCAGTCTGCTCATTGGCATAGACAAAGAAGCCTCATTTTTCTATCTGTTTCTTGGATATTATCCTATTGTCCGCTCTGATCTTAACAGGATTAGTTCCCGACTTTTTCGGTTTGCCGCAAAGACCGTCCTGTTCTCTGCAGCTGTTTGCGGAATGTACTGGCTCATCTGCTATGTATTCAGAATAGACGATATAATAAACAGCTTTTCTGCAAGCCGGATAGTCAATGTGGCAGTTCTCCTTGCGATTGTGCTGTGCATGCATCTCTATGACAGAGCCCTTGTCAATCTCACCGGATATTATAATTCCGTGCTCAGACCCAGGCTAAACCGCACAGGCAAAAAACTTTAAAATTCTGCAAAAAACACTTGCAATTGAAGTATCATTCTGTTATTATATTTCAGCATTTCGCACGGTAGCAGACTTTCCCCCATGTGACGGCAGCTTTGAAGCTGCTGTTTGGTGGAGGGGTTGAAGCTTCCGGAGGAAAAACAAATTTGAAGGAGAAAACAAATGTCAGTAGTATCCATGAAGCAGCTGCTGGAAGCCGGTGTCCACTTTGGTCACCAGACCAGACGCTGGAACCCCAAAATGGCCGAATATATTTACTGCGAGCGTAACGGTATCTATATAATCGACCTTCAGAAGACCGTCAAAAAGCTTGAGGAAGCATACGACTTCGTCCGTGAACTGGCTGCAAATGACCAGACCATTCTTTTTGTCGGAACAAAAAAGCAGGCAACAGATGCCGTTAAAGAAGAGGCATCCCGTGTCGGCATGTACTATGTGAACGCCCGTTGGCTCGGCGGTATGCTCACAAACTTCAAGACCATGCGCACAAGAGTTGATCGTCTTGCTCAGCTGAAGAAGATGCAGGAAGACGGAACCTTCGATATGCTTCCCAAAAAGGAAGTTATGAAGCACCTTGGCGAAATGGAAAAGCTTGAAAAGTACCTCGGTGGTGTTAAGGAAATGAAGAAGCTCCCCGGTGCTCTCTTTGTTGTAGACCCCCGCAAGGAACACAATGCAATTGCAGAAGCGCGCAAGCTTCATATTCCCATTGTCGCAATAGTTGATACAAACTGCGATCCTGATGAAGTCGACTATGTCATTCCTGCAAATGATGACGCTATCCGCGCTATCCGTCTTATCGCTGCAACGATGGCAAACGCTGTTCAGGAAGGTCGTCAGGGCGAAGATGCAGATGTTAATTTTGAAGAGGCTGTAAATTCCGAGGCTGTTGTTGAAGAGACTGCCGAGGAAGTAAAGGCTGAAGAGTAATATAGTAATATTTAGGAAGGAATTTGAATTATGGCTTTTACTGCTCAGGATGTTAAAACATTAAGAGAAATGACTAACGTCGGCATGATGGACTGCAAAAAAGCTCTCCAGGCAACCGATGGTGATATGGATAAGGCTGTGGACT
>R03__coassemble_1235_pt1 | contig 12261 bp, 10 predicted proteins | sample R03__metabat2_high_PE_048 | metagenome-assembled genome bin R03
GGGCCGGAGAATGTAGTCAACATAAAGGTAGTTGGCGTTGGAGGTGCCGGGAATAATGTAGTTAACAGAATGGTAAAAGCCGGAACCCAGGGCGTCGAGTTCATAGCAGTAAACACAGACAAGCAGGCTCTTTCAATTTCAAATGCTGACCAGAAAATTCAGATTGGTGAGAAAACAACTCACGGTCAGGGAGCGGGTTCAGACCCGGACGTTGGAAAGCGTTCAGCTGAGGAAAGCCGCAATAACATCGCAAAAGCAATAGAAAATGCAGACATGGTGTTCATTACTGCAGGAATGGGCGGCGGAACAGGGACCGGCGCAGGACCGACTGTTGCTGAAATAGCACATGAAGCAGGAATGCTGACCGTCGGTGTTGTGACAAAACCATTTAAGTTTGAGGGCAAACGCAGAATGGATCAGGCTAATGCCGGTATTCAGGAAATGTTAGGAAAGGTTGATGCTCTTCTTATAATCCCCAACGACAGGCTTAAGTTCGCAACCGATCAGAAAATCACACTTGCAAATGCATTTGAGATTGCAGATGATGTTCTTCAGAAGGCTGTTTCGAGCATTTCCGACCTTATCAAAAATACAGGCTTTATCAACCTGGACTTTGCAGATGTGACATGTATCATGAAAAACGCAGGCTTTGCGCATATGGGTGTCGGCCGTGCCGAGGGAAAGAACAAAGCAGAGGACGCAGCAAGAATGGCGGTTTCAAGCCCGCTTATGGAAACATCCATTGACGGTGCAAGAGGTGTTCTGATAAATATTACAGGTTCAGAGGATATGAGTCTCGAGGATGTTGAGACTGCGGCAAGTCTTGTCCAGGAGTCTGCACATCCGGATGCCAATATAATTTTCGGAGCAAGCTTTGATTCAACTATGCAGGATGAGATTCGGATAACTGTTATCGCAACCGGGTTTACTGAGTCTCAAGTGCCTTCAGGGGCTGAATTTTCAAGTTTTTCAAAGCCGAAGGTGTCTTCAAATCCTTCCCCGGTAAAGCCTGTTTTCAGTGTGATGGCAGATGATATAGCACCGATTGTTCCATCGTCAGTTCAGCCGTCGCCCATTGTACCTGAGATCATTGAGGATGATGAGCAGACTGGCGAAGAATATGTCGAAGAGCAGGCCCCCGCGGCTTCCGGAGAAGACCCGTTCGACAGCATATTCAAAATATTCAACACAAAATAAGCAGACGTCGATTAAATTTAAATCAGCTTCCCGCGATATGATACTGCGGGAAGCTTTTGATTAACAGTAAATAAAATGAAAGATAAGATTGCAAAATTTTTAAATAATTTCGGAAGACTGTATATGGATTGCAGAATTCCGATGGCAGCAGCTGCACTGTCGTATCATCTGACGATGACATTTTTCCCTCTTGTTATATGCCTTTATACAATGCTGGGAAACAATTACGACAGGGCGATGCGGGCAGTGGTAAACCTGGAAAGCTTCATGCCGAAAAATACTGTTGAATCGCTTGAAAGCTTTCTGGAGTACGTGTCGGGAAACTATAGCGTGCTTATGATGATTTTTGCGCTTTCAGTTATTCTCATAACGGCATCCGCATTGTTCAGATCTTTGGAAAACACCATAGGAGTTATGCAGGGTGGGAGACGATTTGACGGGTATATGTTTTTTGTTTTCAGCATTGTACTTTCACTTCTCTTTATGACAACGGTATATCTTTCTATTGTAGCAATGTTTTTCAGTGAGGATCTGATAAATTTCATTAACAGTCATATAAAAATATTACATTTGCAGTTGTCATGGCAATATCTGAGGTTTATAATAATATTCGGTCTGGCGATTGTGCTTGTCGTCATCATATATGAGATTTGCAAGCGAAAGGAAGACCATTATAAGACATGGCCGGGAGCTCTGTTGGCGACATCACTTCTTGTTGGAGTGACGGCGTTCTTTTCAATTATCATCAATTATTCGGTGAAGTATCCTTTAGTATACAGCTCACTTGCTTCAATTGTGATACTTATGTTCTGGCTTTACTGCTGTAGCCTTGTTATTTACAGCGGCGCCGCGTTCAACGTTGCCATAAGAGACACCAAAATAGGCATGACGATTTCAGAAGAAGAGAGAAACGAAAGTGACTGAACAGAAATTTATAAGAAATTTTTCAATAATTGCACATATCGACCATGGTAAATCCACTCTGTCAGACAGGCTGATTGAGACCTGCGGCGCGGTGGAAAAAAGAATTATGGAAGATCAGATTCTCGACGATATGGATCTGGAAAAGGAGAGAGGCATAACCATCAAGGCGAGAGCAGTGGGGCTCAACTACAACTCACCTGACGGAAATACCTATGTCCTCAATCTGATAGACACGCCGGGGCATGTGGATTTCAATTATGAAGTAAGCAGATCTCTTGCAGCATGCGAGGGGGCAGTTCTTGTGGTTGATGCTTCCCAGGGAGTCGAGGCGCAAACTTTATCCAACACATATCTGGCAATGGATAACGATCTGGAAATAATTCCGGTAATAAATAAAATCGACCTTCCTGCTGCAGATCCGCAGAGAGTAAAGGACGAAATTGAAGAAATTATAGGAATACCTGCCCAGGATGCTCCGGAAATAAGCGCCAAGGCGGGAATAAACATTAATTCTGTTTTCGAGGATATTGTAAACAACATTCCGGCACCCTCCGGAAATCCGGATGCACCGCTGAAGGCACTGGTTTTCGACAGCCAGTATGATAACTACAGGGGTGTAATAGTATTTATTCGAATCAGAGACGGTCGGCTGCGTAAGGACGACGAAGTCAGACTTATGTCAACCAACGCTGTTTACAAGGTGGTGGAAGTAGGGCACCTGCGCCCGATAGGTTTTGATCCGTGCGAGGAACTTTCTGCAGGAGATGTTGGTTATTTTACTGCGAGTATAAAAAATGTCGCTGATACCAGGGTTGGAGATACAGTAACGCTTAATTCCAACCCGGCAGCTGAGCCTCTTCCGGGTTACCGCCCTGCAAGACCGATGGTATATTGCGGAATATACACTGAAGACGGTTCAAAATATCCGGATTTGCGGGATGCTCTTGAAAAGCTTAAGCTGAACGACGCTTCGCTGTCGTTTGAGCCGGAAAGCTCAGTGGCTCTCGGGTTCGGCTTCCGGTGCGGATTCCTTGGAATGCTTCATATGGAAGTAATTCAGGAGAGACTGGAAAGAGAATTTGACCTTGATCTTGTAACAACGCTCCCTTCGGTTATATATAAGGTTATAAAAACTGACGGCAGCGAGGTAATGGTGGATAATCCCCATAATTATCCTGATACTGTGTCTATTGCGGAAGCATATGAGCCCTATATGAAAGTTAGCATAATAACCCCAAATGAATTTGTGGGGAATATTATGCCTCTCTGCCAGGACAGAAGAGGTGAATACAAAAATATGCAGTATCTGGATGCAAGGCTTGTGGAAATGCATTACGAGATGCCGCTGAACGAAATAATATACGATTTCTTTGATACACTGAAGGCCAGAACTAAAGGATATGCGTCACTTGACTATGAGCTCAGCGAATATAAGACGAGCGATCTTGTCAAAGTAGATATGCTTCTGAATGGTGATCAGGTAGATGCATTGAGCTTCATAGCACATAGGGAAAAGGCATATGGCAGAGCAAGAAAGCTGTGCGAAAAGCTTAAGGACAATATTCCGCGGCAGCTGTTTGAAATTCCGATTCAGGCGGCAATCGGCGGGAAAATTATTGCAAGAGAAACAGTTAAGGCTCTTAGAAAGGATGTTCTTGCAAAATGCTACGGCGGAGATATAACAAGAAAGAAAAAGCTGCTTGAAAAGCAGAAGGAAGGCAAGAAAAAAATGCGCCAGCTTGGTACTGTTCAGATCCCGACAGAGGCATTTCTTGCGGTTCTTAAGCTTGATGAGTAAAAAAATAAAAAATAACTGTAACGTTTTTTCCAATTGCGCGTATTAATTGGCAGAGCGTATATAAAATACATTGAGGAGACTTACTAAGATGATAAATGAAGGATATAGCGGCAGCATAATTCCAAGGGGAAAACTGAGCATGGATGAGCTGAAGCACGTCTCCGGCGGAGTAAACGGATTAGGCCCTTATCTTGTTGATTCGCAGAAATGCACCGGCTGCGGTGCCTGTGCGGCATCATGCAAGGTGAGATGTATTGAAATTATTTCTGGCTGTGCCAAGATTAGCCCCTGTGACTGCACCGCATGCGGAGCATGCTATAATGCATGCCCGGCAGGAGCGATTATAGGTTGATTTTTTGCGGGCATGATAAAAACCGGCTCATATGAGCCGGTTTTTATCATGCCCTGTAGGGGGTTCGCTCCTGGAGTTTTCTGTATCTCATTGCTTCTTCAAGAGCAGTTGCGTAATCTCTGGCTGCCGTCAGAGCAACTTCATCCATAGGGCGTCCGGTCTTATTAGTTTCGAATACGGCGCTTATTCCGTATTCCGACGGGTCTAAGGAAAGGTCGCCGATTCTGCCGACTATGGCATAGACAGGTATCTCTCTTGGTAGTGTGCGGGAGGTTATTCCTCCAAGCACCTTTCCATTGAAGCTGTAGTCATCAAGAATGCCTTCGCCGGTAATGACAAGATCCGCTCCGGGAAGATGATGCTCAAAATCGGTTAATTCAAGGATGGTGTCGATTCCGGATTTTATAGTGCCGTTGAGCATTGCAGTGAGCCCGCCGCCCATTCCGCCCGCAGCAGCTCCGCCGGGGAGATTGGCAATATCTATGCCGAGATCTGCGCGGATAACATTGCAGAGATTTTCGAGACCGGAATCCAACAACTTTATCATATCGGAATCGGCACCCTTCTGCGGACCAAAGACATATGCTGCCCCGTTTGCTCCAAAGAATGGATTGCTTACGTCACACATCAAATTAATGTCTGCCCCGTCGAGAAATTCAAGTGCCTCGCTGATGTCTATATGGCAAATATTCTTTAACGTCCCGCCTGCAGGAATAAAGGTTTTTCCAAGGCTATTGTAGAATTTAACGCCCAATGCAGCACAGCAGCCGCATCCTCCGTCGTTAGTCGCTGAGCCACCGAGCCCGAGATATATATGCCGGCACCCGGTGTTTATTGCGTCTGTTATCAGCTCGCCGACTCCATATGTGGTTGTGAGCATAGGATTTTTGCGGCTCTGCACGAGGGAAAGCCCGGACGCAGATGCCATTTCAATCATAGCTGAATCATTGAAAACGGCATATTTTGCTGCAACCTTTTCCATATATGGTCCGGATACTTCCACATATTCTGCATCAGCATCAAGAGCTGCAAGAAGGCAGTCTACTGTGCCTTCACCACCATCTCCCGCAGGGATTGCAACAACATCACATTCAGGAAAAAATTTAGGAATAACATATTCTGAAAAACGACATATATCCACGCTTGTGAGCGTCCCTTTAAAGGAATCAGAAACGACTATGCATTTTTTCATGCTTATATACCTGTGGAGCCGAAGCCGCCGCTGCCCCGCACTGTTTCAGAAAGCTCGGCTGCAAGTTCAAATTCAGCGGGAATAAACGGGATTATAACAAGCTGGGCAATTCTGTCTCCGTTTTTAACGGTTTTGGGCTCATTACTATCATTGTGAAGGGCGACAATATATTCACCGCGGTAATCACTGTCGCATACTCCAACACAATTTGCCGGACGAAGCCCATGCTTTGATGCAAGCCCGCTTCTGGCAAAAACAGCACCAAAGTAATTTTCGGGTATGGCTATTGAAAGACCGGTCCCTATTTTTTCGCAGCAATGGGGAGCAATTTCAATATCGTGCTCGAGGCAGGCGTAAAGATCATATCCGGCAGAATATGCAGAGCCTCTTGATGGGATAACGGCATTTTCATTTAATTTTTTAATTTGAATTTTCATAAGTATCAACCTCGGAGGAGATTATACTATAACGACAGTAAAATGGCAAATCAAAATCTTTTTTTTATTGTATTAAGCAAATCTATTTGATATAATAAACAAACTATGAAATTAAATGCAAGGAGGAAATCAGGTGGAATACAATATCGTGATGATAATTGCAGCAGCTGAATTTGCGCTATTGCTTTTTCTGCTGATATTTTCTTTCTTAAATAAAAGCAGGCAGAAGAAAAAGCTTTCCGAATATGTGGAATCTGCAATTAGCGACACAGAGAACGCGCGAAACAATACGCTGACGAATTTTCCCTTTCCTATTGCTGTAATAAGAATAGAAAATTCCCAAATTATCTGGGGAAATAAAACATTCTTCGATATATGCGGAAGCAGTGCTGAAAAATTTGATGCTAAAATCGGAGATATGGTGCCTGAATTTTCAGGCAAATGGCTTGCTGAGGGGAAAAATCAGTATCCCGGAATCCTTTCGCTTAACGGGCGAAAGTACAGAGTTCACGGGAATATGATACATAACGACAATTCAGATTCCACGGCACCTTTTATGGGAATTACATACTGGCTGGATGTGACGGAATATGATGATCTGCGAATCACATATGAAGAAACCCGCCCGATAGTGGGAATTATTGTTATAGACAACCTGGAGGAAATGTGCAAAAACCAGCCTGACAGAACAAAAAGTGATATACGCGAGTCGGTTGAAGATAAGCTTTCAGACTGGGCGAGAAGATACAATGGAATATGCCGCCGATACGACAGAGACAAATATATATCCATATTCGAAAAAAAAGATGTTTTCCGCATGAAGGAGAACAGATTCCCGATAGTTGGTTCAATGCATGAAGTCGAAAGCCCCAATGGAGTGAATGCGTCCATCAGCATAGGTATGAGTGAGGATGCGGCAAACTTCCCGGAAGCACTGCAGTTTGCGGAAATGGCATCTGAACTTGCACTGACGAGAGGCGGAGATCAGGCAGTTATCAAGAACAGACTAAGCTTCGAATTCTTCGGAGGAAGAGGTCTGGAGGTTGAGAAGAGAACCAAGGTCAGATCAAGAGTTATGGCAAACACTCTCAATGAACTGATCAGAGATTCTTCAAGAGTCCTTATTATGGGGCACCGTTACGCAGATTTAGATGCGCTCGGGGCATCCGTGGGCATATGTTATCTTGCAAGGAAAGCCGGAATTAAAGCTAATATCGTTATAGACGAAGATAATAATGCTGCCAAGAAGCTGCTTGCCAGAATGAAGCAGGAGGCGGAATACAGGTCGGTTTTCATATCTCCTCAGGAAGCAATGCTCAAAGCAGACGGGCACACACTTCTGGTCATACTTGACACCAACAGACCTGAGCAGATTGAAAATGCGGATATTCTCGATGCCTGCAACAGAGTGGCGGTTATTGACCATCACCGTGTTTCTTCGACATATATCCACAATGCAGCTTTAGGATTTATAGAGCCATATGCGTCGAGCACTTGCGAGCTCATAACCGAAATAATCCAGGAGCTGACTGAAAAAAGCGATATAACAAAGGCTGAGGCAGAAGCCATTCTTTCCGGAATCGTTCTTGATACAAAAAGCTTCACAATAAGAACAGGAGAGAGAACCTTTGATGCTGCCGCATATTTGCGGCGCTGCGGCGCGGATACAGCAGAGGTAAAGAAGCTTCTGCAGAATGAAATGGGAGACACTATTTCAAAATATAAGATTCTCCAATGCGCTGAGCTTTATCGGAACATTGCAATAGCTGTTCCGGAAGAACCGCAGAACCGAATTGTGGCGGCTCAGGCAGCAGACGAGCTGCTTAACATATCAGGTGTGGAGGCCTCAATCGTGATAGCTCCGAATGTGAACGGAGGAGTGTTTGTTTCATCAAGGTCCATCGGAGAACTGAACGTTCAAATTATTATGGAGAAGCTGGGCGGAGGCGGAAACAGAGGGGCAGCTGCAGCCCAGATGGACGACATAACCCTTCAGGAGGCGGTCGGAAAGCTTTATGCAGCTATAGACGATTATCTTGATAAATAATTCAGAAAGAAGGATATAAAAATGAAGGTTATTTTCTTAGAGGATGTAAAGGGAAAGGCAAAAAAGGGAGATCTGAAGGAAGTGTCAGACGGATATGCCAGAAATTTCCTGATTCCCAAGGGACTTGCAAAAGAAGCCACGGCTGATAATCTGAATACCTATAAGCTCCAGGAAAAGGCAAAAAAGGCACAGATTGAAAGAGAAAAGGCTGAAGCAAAGGAAATTGCAGAGAAGCTCACATCAGTACAGGTTCTGGTGAAGGCTAAAGCCGGCAACGGCGGAAAGCTTTTCGGAGCAGTGACATCTCAGGAAATTTCAGACGCTCTTAAGGAGCAGCACGGTATTAGTATTGAGAAAAACAGAATAGTTCAGGGAGACCCTATTAAATCATTCGGAACCTACAGCCTTAAGGCAAAGCTGGGATATGAAATCACAGGAGATATAAATCTTCTCGTTGTTGAAGGATAATTATGGATGAGCTGTTAGGGAGAAAAGTACCTCATTCAGATGCGGCTGAGCAGTCCGTAATCGGTTCCATGCTCATAGACCGAAGATGTATTGCAGATGTCATCGAAAAGCTCAAGGGAGAGGATTTTTACGATCCGCTCAACAAAAGCCTTTATGAAACAATCTATGATATGTTTTCCTTCGGCTATGCGGAAAGAATTGATGCGGTAACTCTCATCGAACGTATGAAGGTCCTTGGAACTTACAAGGATGAAAGTGAAACCTACATACGCAATCTTATGATCGGAACGCCGACTGCCGCCAATGTTCTTGAATATGCAAGAATAATCAAGGATAAGGCTGTATTGAGGCGACTTGGCGAAGCTGCAAATAGCATTACCGAAATGGTTGGAAAAGATTCCGGAGAGGCCGACGAGGTTCTGGAAATAGCGGAGAGAATGATATATGATGTCCGCCAGGGAAGAAATGTGGGCGGACTGATGCCAATTTCAAACGTTATCCCCGGAACTTTAGACATTATCGAGGCAAGCTCCCAATCCGGCAGCAAAATACCAGGTCTCTCAACCGGACTTCCGGATCTGGACAGAATGATTCTCGGATTGAATAAGTCCGATTTTATCCTTATTGCTGCGAGACCCGGAATGGGAAAAACAAGCATTGCTCTTAATATAGCACTGTATGTTGCAATGACCTTGAAGAAGAAGGTAGCTGTTTTCTCTCTTGAAATGTCAAGAGAACAGCTGACTACCAGACTTCTGTCAAAGGCGGCAATGATACCATCAAACAATCTGCTCACCGGCCAGCTTACTGAAAATCACTGGAGGCAGCTGGGAGAAGCAGCACGGGAAATGAGCTCATCAGACATTCTGATTGACGACAATCCCACGCTTTCCGTTTCAGATATGAATGCAGCCTGCAGGCGCGTGGAAAACCTGGGGCTTGTAGTGATAGATTATCTGCAGCTGATGCAGTCTGCAGGCGGAAAGAACATGTGGTCGAACGAGAGCAGAACCCAGGCAGTTTCAGATATGAGCCGCATGCTGAAGATCATGGCAAAGGAACTGAATGTGCCCGTTATCTGCCTGTCTCAGCTGAATCGTGCTGCCGAATCAAGACAGGATAAGCGTCCTATGCTCTCAGACCTGCGCGAATCCGGCGCAATTGAGCAAGATGCCGACGTGGTAATAGGACTATATAGGGAAGGCTATTACAATAAGGAATGTGAGAATCCGAATCTTGCAGAGGCAATAGTCCTTAAAAACAGAAAGGGCGAAACAGGAACTGCCGAGCTTAACTGGATGCCGGAATACACGTCCTTTACTTCGTATGAAGGCAGGCGTGATGACGATTATTGATATAACCGGCTTTAAAAAGCATATCCCCGCAGGAACGAGACTGCTGTGCGCAGTTTCCGGCGGTGCCGATTCAATGTGCCTGCTTTCCTTTCTCGAAAAAAACAGAGAAGCCATGCAGATTGAAATTTTTGCTGCTCATTTCGAACATGGAATAAGGGGAGAAGAAGCACTCAGAGATGCACAGTTCGTCGAGGAATTCTGCAAAGAGAAGGAAATAGTGTGTATTACGGGCCATGGCGATGTTCCTGCATATGCAAAAGAACACGGTATCGGCACAGAAGAAGCCGCCCGTATTCTGAGATATCGCTTCCTTCAAAAAGCTGCATGTGAACTGAAATGCGATTTGATTGCTACAGCGCATAATGCCGATGATAACGTGGAGACTGTGCTGTTTAACCTTGCCAGGGGCGGAGGAAACAGAGGACTTCAGGGGATTCCTGCCAGACGGGGGAATATAATCAGACCTATGCTATCCGTTAGCAGAGAGAATATCGAGAAGTATCTTCGGGAAAACGGAGTGCCGCACGTTGAGGACAGCACAAATCTTTCAGATGACTACAGCAGAAATATGATACGCCATCGAGTGATGCCGGTGCTGAAGGAAATAAATCCCGGGCTGACGGATGCGGTTTCGAGAACCTGCGGTCTTCTGAAGTCGGATGATGATTATATTTCTGCCGAGGCAGATGTTTTTCTGGAAAAATACTACGATGGTGAGTCTCTGCCCTCCTCAGAACTTGCTGAAATACACAAATCAGTTGCGTCAAGAGTTATTCGAAAAATATTGGGTACCGGAATCAGCATGGAGCATGTTGACTCTATTCTGAAGCTTTGCTGCGCTGAAGGGCTTGCATATGCAGATATTCCCGGGCGCAGAATAAGAAAGGAACAGGGGAGAATTTATTTCAACGATGATGAAACAAATATTATCCCTGAAACTGTTATAAATATCGGAGAAACCCAACGCATTCCGTCTGCAGGACTGGAAATAAGCAGCGAAGTATGTGCTTATCCGGAAAGTGTTCACGACTTGTTAAACACTTTTTGGTTAAAATATGATGAAATACATGGAGTGCTCGTATGCTCATCGCGAAAACCGGGAGATAAGCTGAGAGTACATGGAAGGGGCTGCACCAAAACTGCGAAGCAGCTTTTTCTTGAGCATAAATACACAAAAAAACAACGAGATTTATGCCCCATATTCAGAGATGGCAAGGGAATTCTCACCATCTACAGGTTAGCCCAGGCAGAACGTTCAATACCCTGCCCCGGTGATAAAGCAGTTAAAATAACAGTAAAAGAAATTCCGGAGGACAGGTAAGTGATGGAAAACGACATTGAACGCGTTCTGCTGAGCAGAAAAGAAATCGATGAGAAGGTCGCCGAAATCGGGAAAAAGATTTCCGAGGATTATGAAGGGAAGGAGCCCGTGTTTGTTGGAGTGCTGAAGGGCTGCTTCATTTTTATGGCAGATCTGATGCGCAATATAAGCGTCAATTGCTCTGTAGATTTTATGGCAGTGTCCTCTTATCAGGGAACAAACTCCACCGGAGCTGTTAAGATAAACAAGGATTTGAGCCAGGATATATGCGGAAGAGATGTGATTATTGTTGAGGATATTCTGGATTCCGGCGTAACGCTGAATTACTTGAAATCATATCTGTCTGTGAGAGAACCGGCTTCCATTAAAATAGTGACTCTTCTGGATAAGCCTGCCAGGAGAAAAGCGGATATATATGCCGATTACTACTGCTTCAACGTTCCGGATGCGTTTGTGGTGGGCTATGGGCTGGACTATGATGAAAAATATAGAAATCTTCCATACATAGGCATTCTTAAACCGGAGATTTACTCTTAATTTCTTAATTTAAATTTTCAAATTCCCGGAAGGACGTGAAAAATATTTGAAACCCCAACGTAACAAGGCAAGAGATATTGGATTTTATATTCTGCTGGCTGTAATTCTGGTAGCTATTATTTTCACAATGAATGAAGAAAGCCCTGCAAACCAGGTCGAAACATACTCAGCTCTTGTTGACCTTTTCAAGGAAGAACAGGTGCAGTCATTCAAAACGGAAGGTAATACAATAATTCTTCAGGTGAGAACCGATGATCCGGACCTTCCAACAGAGGAAATGACGTACGATATATACAGCTTCAATCTGTTTTATGAAGACTTTCATGAACTGATATGGGAGCAGTACGATAGCGGCGTAATAGAGGAATTTGACTACACAGAGGGATTTACTCTTCCATGGTGGGCAAGCTTCTTGCCATACCTTCTCATTATGATTATCGCAATGGCATTGTGGTATAGCATGATGAACAGAGCAGGCGGCGCCGGTCCCGGAGGGTTTAGCAGATTTTCAAAAGCCAGAACCAGAAACGGATCTGACGAGAAAAACAAAAAAACCTTTAAGGATGTTGCCGGCTGCGAAGAGGAAAAGGCTGAACTGGCAGAGGTAGTCGATTTTCTCAAGGACTCCAAGAG
>R03__coassemble_1275_pt1 | contig 12013 bp, 9 predicted proteins | sample R03__metabat2_high_PE_048 | metagenome-assembled genome bin R03
GTTTATCGCCGGCAAAAAGAACACTGAAGAGGAATTTTATAACACCTTCAACCATCTCTATGAGGCGGGGAAGCAGATTGTTATGACATCAGATGTTCCTCCGAGAGACATGCCCATATTAGGAGACCGGCTGCGCACAAGATTTGAAGGCGGTGTAATAGCAGACATCAATCTGCCTGACGAAGAGCTCCGCTTCAGAATGATTGAAGCCGAAAGCCGTAAGCTGAATCTTAAGCTGAATCGGGCAGAAATTGAGCAGATTGTCTCCATGCCCGGTGGCAGCATGCGGCAGATTGAAGGCATTCTCAAGAGCATTTACTCGAGAAAAAGCGTTTTAGGTGCAAGTAACGATACTGCGGTAAGCCAGGTTCTGTCCGGCACGCTGATTTCTGCCGGAACCTCTTACGATGCCGGAGCACTCCTATCAGCAGTCTGCTCCTATTTCAACATATCAGAGACTGAGCTAACGGGCGCGTCCCGCTCAAGGCGCATATCTCTGGCGAGACAAACCGCCATGTATCTTATGAGGAAGGATATCGGCATGATGTTCGGAAATATAGGTGAACTGTTCAATCGTGATCATGCCACAGTTGTCTCATCCGTGAGCAGAATTGCGAAGCTTATGGAAAGCAACAGCGAAATTTCAGATGCTATCGATGAAATAAGGCATAAAGTCTCTGAAAAGAGCGCCTAAACCTTCTGATTATATAACAAAAACCCTGCCGCATGAGCGACAGGGTTTTCATTTGGTGCCGGTGACCCGGGTCGAACGGGCACGATGTTGCCATCGAGGGATTTTAAGTCCCTTGTGTCTACCTATTCCACCACACCGGCAAGCTGCCTATGTAGAATACCACCCAAAGTTAAAACTGTCAAGCTTGCAAAATTGCATCCTGTGTTATAATATATACACACTATGAAAAGAATACTTATAACAATAATTTCTATAATACTTGTTCTGGCTATGTGCGTTTCCATAGCTGTGCTGACGGTTCCCCAGATTCCTTCTGGTTCTCAAGCCAAAATTGCAACATACACCAGAAACAAGCCTCATGCCGAAATAACAACGGCTGTAATCACCAGAGACGGCAGAATAGTCAAGGCATACGGTCACGACGGTGTGTCTATAGACGTGCCGAACAGAGACTATGAAATAGGCGGAATCACTAAAACCTTCATAGGCTCCATATGTGCAAGGGCAATCGGAGACGGAATCATGAACTTCAACGAAAAGGCAGGCGATATGCTTCCTTTAGGGCAGGGAATATATAACGCCTCTGTCATAGACCTTCTCACCCACACCTCGGCATACGGGTCATACACAGCGGAAAAATATTCAAGTGCCAAGCTGCGTGCCGGAAAGAATCCGTACGCCGGAATAAGAAATTCAGATATAATTCTTGCCATGGATAATTTCAGGCTTCTTCAGTCTCCCCCGTTCATGTATTCCTATTCTGATTTTGGGGCAGCTATTCTCGGTCTTATGGTTGCCTCCGCATACGGAACAGATATTCACACTCTCCTCACCATATATGCTCAAAAGGAGCTCGAGCTTTCAGGCACATATATTGCAACGGAAGATTCAATTGAAAACGGCTGGCTGTGGGACAGAGACGAATCCTTCATTGCAGCTTGCGGGCTGACTTCAAATATAAGCGATATGATATCATATGCAGAGCTTTATCTGAATCCCGATCGCCCTGAAATATCTGAGGCAATGCGCAGTCTCTGTGAGGTCAACATGGATCTGTCTGTGGGATATTTCTGGGAGCTTTATGAAAATGGGAATGTTCTTGCCCAGTCCGGAGAAACCTCAGGGTACGCATCCCAAATTCTTATAGACAGAGACTCCGGAACTGCAGTGATTGTTCTTTCCAACTACTCCAACGATAAATACGGCTCCGTTGATGACATTGCCTGGGCGCTTCTCAACGAATTCAGAGTTCAATAACACAAAGGTCACCTCCCTGCCGGGAAGTGACCTTCTTTTATTGCTTCAGCTTATTTTGTCTGTTGATATCAGCCGGCATCCGGGATATTTATCCATAAACTTCAGTACTCTGCGGGCAACTCTCTGGTTCCCTTTTGATATTGCCTTCATATACACCTGCGGAACTATAACCACATTGCTTGTCTTGTCGTGCAGCATTATATATCCCGCGTTCTCTATATCTGCCAGATTTTTGATTCTGCTTATGCATTCCGAAAGCTCCTCTGAAAGTCTGAATTCGCCTTCAGCAAGCTTTTCCTTCACCATGCTGCAATAATCGTCTCCCTCGGGGAAATTATACTGCATCGGCATACCGTCTTCGTCCAGCTCCACATATGCAATATGTGATCTGATAAAACGGCTCAGAACAAGAACAACAAACAGAATAATAAGGCACACCGTTATTTTAGGCATTGCTTACCTCCAAAATGATTTCATTCAAAAAGTCTCTCGCCCAGCTTATATACATCCCCTGCTCCGACGGTGAATATAACATCTCCCGGGCTTGCAATTTCCCGCAGTTTTTCCTCGAGAGCGTCGAAATCAGGAAGGAATAATGAGTTTGGCAAATGCTCAGCCAGGTCCTCTGATGATATGCCGATTGTGTTAATCTCTCTTGCGGCGAAAATCTCTGCAAGCAGCAGCACGTCGGGGCGCTTGAGCTGCTCAATAAAATCATCGAACAGGGCAGCTGTTCTTGTATATGTGTGGGGCTGGAAAACAACTATTGTTCTCTTGTAATTAAGTGTTTCAAGTGTGTCAAGCAGCGCCTTCAGTTCGCCCGGATGGTGGGCATAATCATCATAAACATCGGCACCGTTGAATTTTCCCTTGAATTCAAACCTTCTTCCGGCTCCGTTGAACCCGGCAAGTCCGTATTTTACTGCTGTGGGTCTTATTCCCAGGCATATTGAAGCCGCTGTTGCCGCTAATGCATTGAGTACATTGTGTGCCCCCGGAACATGGAGAACAACATCTGTGAAAAATCTGTTTTTATAATATATGTCGAATTCTGTGTTGGTTCCGTTTATATGTATGTTCTTTGCCTGAACATCAGCATCCGGATTAAGCCCGAAGGTTATCACCTTTCTATGAAGTCCCTCGACGCAGCTCAGGGCATTTTTATCGTCTCCGTTCACCACGATCATTCCGCTTTCCTCCGGCACCTTTGATGCAAACATGCGGAAGGACCGTTTAATTTCATCCAAATCGTGGAAAAAATCCAGGTGGTCTGCTTCAACGTTCAGAATAACTGCAACTGTGGGATGAAGAGAAAGAAAAGAGTTATAATACTCGCATGCCTCCATTACTATTGTGTTGCCCCTGCCGATTCTATGCCCTGCATTCAGGAGCGGAAGAGTTCCCCCTATCATAACCGTGGGATCCTTGTCTGCAGCCATGAGAATATGAGTGCACATTGAAGTTGTGGTTGTTTTTCCGTGGGTTCCTGCTATGCAAAGAGCATTATTATAATCTTTCGAAATCGCTCCCCATGCCTGTGTTCTTTCGAAAACAGGTATGCCTTTTTTTATTGCTTCAGCAACTTCAGGATTATCGTCATGAACAGCGGCAGTTCTTACTATAAATTCTATATCATCGCCTATATTCCCTGCCTTGTGGCCTATGTAAACAGGAACACCGAGATTCCTCAGATTGATGACATTTTTGCTTTCGTTCGTATCTGAACCGGATATGTTCAGCCCCATGTCATACAGTACCTCTGCCAGAGAGGACATAGACACTCCGCCTATACCTATAAGATGTCCTCTCCTGCCGGGGGACATATAATTTTCAAAATCCGTCATATGTGGAATCCTTTCAAAAAAATGCGAATGACAAATCGGGCATATAATGATAGAATGCATTATAACCTCAAATCATGATTATTGCAAGTGGAGTATAACAATGGATAAATCTGAAAGCTTCCAGCAGCTTGCCGAGGAATGCTCCGGCTGCGGAAAATGCGATCTGGCTATAACGAGAAAAAATCTCGTTTTCGGAACCGGCACCTGCCGGGCAGACATTCTTTTTGTTGGTGAAGGTCCCGGTGAAATGGAGGACATTAAAGGAGAGCCCTTCGTCGGCAAGGCAGGTCAGCTGCTCGATGTTATGCTGCAGCTCATCAATCTCAACAGGAAGGACATATACATAACAAATATCGTAAAATGCCGACCTCCCCACAACCGCGATCCCCGAGCTGAGGAATGCTCAGCCTGCAGAGATTGGCTCAATCGGCAGATTGAAATTATAGACCCGAAAATAGTCGTCTGTCTCGGGCGTATAGCCGCCACCTCACTCATAAGCGAGGATTTCAAAATTACGAGAGAACGTGGCAAATGGTTTGATATAGGAGGGCGGAAATATATCGCAACATATCATCCGTCATACCTTCTGAGAGACGAGACAAAGCGTCCTGATGCTTTTTCCGATTTAAGAGAAATTCGTGCAATGCTCAGAAAGTGCAAGGAGGAATAAATGCTTAAAGAAACTGGCGAATATACGATAAGAGAATATACACGAGAGGATATACCTGCCCTTACCGACCTGTGGGTTGATGTATTCAAAGACAAGCGGGAATTCGTCGAAGAATTTTTCCGCCTTCTCCCAAATATGGGCAGCTGCCTGCTTATGGAGGATAAAACCGGAATCTGCGCTGAAGCATCTGTTATAACAGGCTTTGATATCCTCTCCCCCGGAGTGGCTGAAGGTCCGATTGTGGGATATATATACGCATGCTGTGTCAGAGCGGATTTGAGAGGCAAAGGCTACGGCACAGAAATATGCACAGCTGCATATGAGCTTGCAGTCGAAAGAGAAGCCGATATTGTGTGCACCCTGCCGTCAGACGAAGGTTTATATAGCTTCTACTCCAATGTTCTGAATTTCGACTGCGCACTGCGCAGAAAGCTTATAGAGGTTGCTGCCTCACCCTCTGAAATGACAATGAAGCTCACTGCAACGGAATATTCCATGTTCCGCAGCAGCATGCTCTCCGGCAGAAGCTTTCTTCATCCTTCCTTTTTCACAATGGAATTCGTCAAATCGCTGTGCGAAACATATGGCGGCGGTTTATATGCCTCAGAGAGCGGAATATGCACAGCGCAGGTGGAGGGCGAAGCCTGCGTAATCCACGAGCTGATATGCAGAGATGAAGCTGCTGCGCCGCGCATTGCCGCCTCCGTTGCCCATACGCTGGGGTGCAGCAGAGCCGAGTTCTATCTCCCCTCCACAGACGGAGAACCATATATTGCGGCAGAAAAAGGCAAAATAAGCCCCGATACATTCTGGGGGACAGCCTTCGAATAATATTATGTAAATTTATTTTGTTATTTAATATTTCTGTAACATTTTTTCTCTTATTTATGAAACAACTTTTCTGTATTATGCTAATCAAGCAAGCAGAAGTTTCATCTTTTTCATTTTGTCCTCAATATATAACAGGAAGGAACGGTTCCCCGTTCCTTTTTGTTTTTTATTTTTCATATTCATTTAGCTGTTATGCAGTATTGCTCATATTCCGCAAAAATGGTATACTGCATAAAAAATTAATAATAAAAAGAGGTTAAACTAATGAGAGTATTTCTTGCAGTTCTCGCCGGTAAGCTTGTCAAGCTGTTCTGCAGGCTTGTTCACCGCGGAGGAACCGGGAAGCCCGGTGAGATTGCCATGAAAATCTACCCTGATATACTCAAGGTTCTTTCAAAAAACACGAAATGTGTTATCATCACAGGCACCAACGGCAAAACCACAAGCACCCGCATGGTAGAGGAGGGTTTTTCCTCTGCCGGTCTCAGCTATTTTTCAAACCGCTCAGGTGCCAATCTCATAAGCGGAATAGTGACGGATTTCATTGTAAACAGCACCCTTTCCGGAAAATGCCGTAAGGAATATGCTATCCTTGAATGCGATGAGGCGGCGACGAAGCGGGTATGCCTCCTCACTCAGCCGGAGCTTATTTTTGTAACAAATCTGTTCAGAGATCAGGTAGACCGTTTCGGCAGCGCTGTCAACACGAGAGACAATATACGCATAGGTATTCAGAACTCTCCCAAATCAGTCCTCGTTCTGAATGCAGACTGCCCCCTTTGTGTTTCACTGGCTGAAAATGTTCCAAACAGGGCTGTTTTCTTTGGAATTAACGAATCTGCATCAGGAAAGTGCGGCAGCCCGGGCGTATCAGATCTCACGGAATGCATAGACTGCGGAGCCTCCTATGAATACAGCTACCACACCTTCAGCCATCTGGGCGGATACAGCTGCCCCTCCTGCGGAAAATGCCGTCCGGATGCCGACTATGGTATTTCAGATATTATTCTGCAGAAGCTTTCCGGCAGCACCGTCAGTGCGTCAACTCCCTGTGGCAGCACTGAAATCAGCATAAATCTCCCTGCAGTATACAATATGTATAATGCAATCGGCTCCTTAGCCGCCATGGAAAATATGGGAATAAGCCGCGAATGTGCGCTGAGCGCACTTTCAACCTTCCAATGCGGTTTCGGGCGGATGGAGCATTTTGATCTCGGCAAAAAAGGCGCCCGCATGATCCTCGTCAAAAATGATGCGGGGTGCAATCAGGTGCTGAGATTCCTTGAAAACATCAAAGAGAGCTTTGTTCTCTCAATCTATCTTAACAATAATGTGTCTGATGGAGTCGATATTTCCTGGCTTGATTCGGCAGAATTTGAAATCCTGAAGGAATGCCCCGTCAGCCGTATCTATATTTCGGGTATGCGTGCTGATGAGGTGCATGAACGCCTTCAGCGGGCAGGAATATCCGAAGGCCTCATGGAGCTTGAGAAGAGCTGCAAAGAGCTGATTCGAAAGCTCAGTGAATCAGAAGACCCTGTATTCATCATGCCGACATACACGGGAATGATGGAAACAAGATCTGAAATAATCCGCCTTATCGGCGGAAATGAATTCTGGGAGACATGATATGATAAGATTCTATAACGGAAAAATTATACAGTTCCGGCCCGAGATTTGCATGAGCAATGATGAGGTCTGGGTGGATGGAAGCAGCATAGCTTATGTTGGGAAAGCTCCCGCTGAGCTTCCGGAATTTGAAAGGCAGATTGACCTCAAGGGGGATCTTCTTATACCCGGTTTCAAGGATGCCCACACACATACCCCAATGGTTTTCCTCCGCTCCCTTGCAGACGACAAGCCCCTTCATGCCTGGCTTGAGGAGGATATCTGGCCGAACGAGGCAAAGCTGAACGGAGAGGCCGTCTATTATCTCACGAAGCTCGGCATCATGGAATATCTTTCCTCGGGAATAACGGCAAGCTTCGATATGTATTACTACAATGATTTTTATGCCAAAGCCAATGTAGACACCGGCTTCAGAACCGTAATCTGCTCCAGCATGAACAATTTTGATAAGGACATCACAAATATAGAGCGTGAATTTATCAAATTCAACGCCTATGACGACCTTGTTTCATATCGTCTCGGTCTTCACGCAGAATACACTACCTCTCTTGAGCGGATTGAATACATGGTTTCCCTTGCCGAAAAATATAAGGCTCCCTGCTATATCCACATTTCGGAAACAGCCTCTGAGGTTCAGGGATGCATAGATCGTTATGGAAAAACTCCTCCCCAATTCTTAGACAGCATAGGCTTTTTCCGCTACGGAGGCGGTGGCTTTCACTGTGTTTACTTCACGGATGAAGACATGCAGCTTTTTGCAGAAAAAAATCTGCACGCCATCAGCTGCCCCGCATCAAATCTCAAGCTTGCCAGCGGCATAGCCAAAATAGACAGAATGCGCAAAGCCGGCATTAAAATTTCTCTGGGAACGGATGGTGCTTCAAGCAACAATGCTCTTGATATGTTCAGGGAAATGTATCTCATGACGGCTCTGCAGAAGGTCATAGAAAACGATTCCGCCGCATGCCCTGCTCCATTTGTTCTTGAGTCTGCATGCTCCACCGGAGCCGATGCCATGGGAATTGAATATTGCAATGATATAGCCGTGGGGAAAAAGGCGGATCTCACTGTAATCAATCTCAGAAAGCCTAATATGCAGCCTGACAACAACACTATTTCAAATCTTGTCTATTCCGGCAGCAAGGAAAATGTCCGCCTGACTATGATAAACGGAAGGGTGCTGTATGAAAACGGAGAGTTCTTCATCGGAGACACCCCCGAATTTATATACTCAAAAGTAAACGAATTTGTAAAAACCCTTGCATGAAAAATCATGCAAGGGTTTAATGATATTGCGAACCATTTCCACATAGACCTTTTTAATCGGCTCGTGTTTGGGTATTGTTATTGGTATGCATCCGGGCTTACGAAATGTGTAATGGCTGCTTCCGCCTTATAGATATAGATAAAAATAAAAGGTGCGGTATTCGTTCGTATCACGAATACCGCACCTTCATGGCAGCGGGAGAAGGATTTGAACCCTCGCATACGGAGTCAGAGTCCGCTGTGCTACCCCTACACAATCCCGCTAAGCGCAAGGATTATTATACTAAGTTTTTCGCGAATGTCAAGAAAAATTTGCGTCTTAAACCAATAAAAAATTAATTTTTTTGTTTTTTGAGATTTTCGAGCCAGACATATGGAACTGCGACCAGCCCGCTCCCGGTCCCGATTGATATTTCCGGCTTCGGCGTTCCGTGGAAATCGCTGCCACCTGTTTTTATAAGTCCGTAATCCTCTGCAAGCCGTTCCAGATATGCCATCTGACCCGGGGAGTGGCTTGAATGGCGGCATTCAATTCCCTTAATTCCGCATTCAACGCCGTAGTCTATCAGCCCGGCGAGAGTTTTCCTGTCGTATTTATATTCGAAGGGATGCGCCAGAACCGGTATGCCGCCGGCATGAAGAATAAGCTCAACGCATCTTTCGAAGGACACAGTTTTCCGTGGCGTCCAGTATTTCATTCCCTTTGAAAGATATGTGGAAAATGCAGTTTTTATATCAGGGACAATTCCGTTTTCCACAAGCACTTCTGCAAAGTGAGGTCTTCCCACCACTTCGCCGAAGCGCGCCTTCATCTGCTCATAGGAAATATTTATTCCGTCATCACGCATAATGGCAATCAGCTTTTCGTTGCGCTCATCTCTGTCTTTTACTATACCGTCAAGCTCTTCTATCAGCTCTGCATTGCTGCAATCAATGAAATATCCCAGAATATGGCACGGTCCTTCAAACTTAGTGCTCAGCTCTATGCCCGGAACGATTTCAATTCCATAGCTGCTGTTTGCCCGGATAAGCTGTTTATATCCGTCTACAGTGTCGTGATCTGTTATTGCTATTGCCGCAAGTCCGGCATTTTTTGCCATTTCAACCACATCAGACGGACTGGCAGATCCGTCTGATGCAGTGGTATGAATATGCAAGTCTATACGTTTCATTAACAATAATTAATTCCAATCGTCCGGAATTTCCAGATCATCAAGATAGTTTGTATCCTCGTCGTATGTTCCGGTTATAATTGCGTTATACATTGACTCCGTCATGCCATAGTAATCAATGTCGTTTTCATCGTCAATTGTGATGCAGTCCATCACATAATGGCAGGATATTGCATTAGACTGGTCTCCCACAACGTATGCATAGAGATAGCAGTCGTATCTTTCATTTCCAAGTGCAGGAATGTATATGCTCTGGCCTGAGGTTATAGTGCCGGAGTGGTTGTAGCTTGAGCTGTTTGTGCACGTCAGCTGCCACCATATCTGATCTCCTGTTCCGGCTATAAGGGTGACTGCCTGGTCGCAATACTCAAAGTATCCGCTTGAGGGTGATGCATAAAGCTGTGCCTTTGCTGCCTTATTCACATATACAGCCGCTCTCGTTGTATATGCTGTGCTGCCATTGTTGGTGAATATTGCCTCAACCTGCCAGCCGCTCAGCGAAAGAGGGCAGTTGCAGAGAGTCAGGGATGTGGTTCCGTCTCCCCATACTGAAAGACCTGTGAAGTAATATGGTGCTTCATTCATATAATATGCGGTCCATCCGTCTGCGCTGACAAGTCTCCAGGTGATATACTGATATCCTGTTCCCTTTGCCACGAAGGTTGCGTTGCCGCCTTCTGTTACCGTCTCACTTGTGGGGTTTTTGGTAATAGTCGGTGTGTTGACTATAACTATCTGCGGTGTGCTGGTGGGCGCAGCAGTCGGCGTTGCAGTCGGTGCCGGGGATATATTTGCGCTCGGTGCAGGAGTCGGCGAAGAAATCGTCGTTGAAGGTTCAGGGCTTGAGGTTGCCTGGAGCTTTGCATTGAGCTCTTCCTCGGTTATGCCGTTCTTTTCCAGATATTCCTGCAGTGTGTCTGTCTGCTCGGCTCCGCAGGCGCACATAAGGAACACAAGAATTACAACGAGAACTATACTTATCGTTTTTTTCATTTTTTAATTCCCTTTCAGATTATCTGCCTCGATTATACTGCAAAAACAAATTATGTCAACCTCTTCCAGGTGAATTTTAATTATTATCGGGCTTCTCTTCCTGCTGCGCTTCTTCATCCTCGAAGATTTCAACGTCTATATCATCCGCAAAATCCTCGTATTCCTCGTAATCCTCGTATTCTTCATCAATCGGGAATTCATCACACATTGAAATAAATTCCTGAAGCTCCTCTGTGCTCAGGCATTTGAGAAACTTTCTGAATTTTTTATCGCTCTTTTTGATTTTTTTATCTGCATACAGGCTCTTGATTCCAAATTCTGTTGTATAGAGATATCCTTCCTCGTCCATGTCGATAAGCCCGTTCAGCATGGAGTTCCCTATTAATTCATCCAGCTTTGAGGGGCGGATATCCATCGTATCGCAAACATTGAAAAAGTCAATCAGTATCCCGTCTGACTCCAGCTCTTCCATAGCCTTCAGGAATTTCTTTTCCTTCTTTGAAAGCTTGATTGCTTTTGCAAGATTGAATCTTTCATATGCGTCCTCCAGAGCGATTCTGTGCTCCAGCTCATCATCCTCTGCAAAGGGCAGCTCTTCATTCTCCGTTTCTTCATCAGATGGGCATTCATCGTTTTCAGCATCTTCAGCTTCTGCCACGGCATTAATTATATCATCAGTCGACTTCAAGATATATCCCTTAGCCAGAAGCTCCCTGATTGCTCTAAAGCCGTTATCCTTCAGCTTTTCCTTTTTCTCTGCTATCTTCTGCTGCTCTTCATCGAGAACAATGTCTGCCGCAATTTCGCCTGTTTTGCTGAATTCCGGAGCCTGCTCCTCTTCCTGTGCATAATCGGGTATGCTCTCTATAAGAGACTGCCTGTATTGCATTGCCTCATCGAATTCATCAGCTTCTATGACCGGATACTGGGGATTCATATCAATGAGCGTCTGCAGAACAATTCTTGAAACGATAAGTCTTGAATACCACTTATGATCTGAAGGCACGACATACCAGGGGCTGTTCTTCGTTGATGTGGTGTTAACCATCTTCTCGAAGGCGTCCATATATTCATCCCAGTATTCTCTTTCTGCGATGTCTCCTGACGAAACCTTCCAGTTCTTTTTTGGTGTGTCTATTCTGGATATAAAACGCCTTGCCTGCTCATCCTTTGATACATTGAGGAAAATCTTAACAACTCTCGTGCCTGTGTTGTATAGGTATTTCTCAAAATCCTTTATCTGGCCGTAGCGCTGGCGGATAATATCAACTCTGTTAAGTCTGTCCGGTCTTGTCTGGTTTTCATAGAGCTTATGCACCTTACCCACAAGGACATCCTCATAATAGCTTCTGTTGAATATGGAGATATTTCCTCTTGCAGGCAGTGCGCTCCAGAATCTCCAGAGATAGTCATGGCTGGATTCCTCTGATGATGGGACCTTAAAGCAGTACTCCTTCACTCCGTGGGGAGAAAGTGTGCTGAACACGGTTCTTATAACTCCGTCCTTGCCTGCAGCATCCATTGCCTGAAAGACGAATATAACTCCTTCCTTGCGCTCTGCATAAAGCTTTTGCTGAAGCTTGTTGATTTTGCGGAGATTTTCAACAAATTCTTCTACTGCTTCTTCTCTATCGTTAAATTCGCCGCTGTCTGAGGT
>R03__coassemble_1310_pt1 | contig 11836 bp, 11 predicted proteins | sample R03__metabat2_high_PE_048 | metagenome-assembled genome bin R03
AATATTAGAGTTTTCGCAACTGAGAAACACGACGGTGCTGTTGCCGAGGGAATTCCGTTAAAGAGAGACGGTAAATATAAAGCCTGGCTTTCGATTATGTATGGCTGCAATAATTTTTGCACCTACTGCATCGTGCCCTATGTCAGGGGAAGAGAGCGGTCCAGGCTTCCAGGCGATATCGTTGCCTAGGCAGAGGAGCTTATTAGGAATGGCTATAAAGACATCACCCTTCTTGGCCAGAATGTGAATTCATATGGCCTTGATTTGGATGAAGAGGTTGATTTTTCAGACCTCATAAGAATGATAAACTGTATTCCGGGTGATTTTGTCATCAGATTTATGACAAGCCATCCGAAGGATGCAACCGAAAAGCTTTTCAGAACGATGGCAGAGTGCGAAAAATGTGCTCATCAGCTGCACCTGCCGGTGCAGTCCGGTAACGACAGGATACTTAAGGCTATGAACCGCCATTACGACAGGGAAAGCTATCTTCATAAGGTCTCTCTTGCAAGGCAGTATATGCCGGACCTGGTTCTCACTACCGATATTATTGTAGGCTTTCCGGGGGAGACAGACGAGGAATTTGAAGATACCGTAAGCCTCTGCGAAGAAGTCAGATACGATGCGATGTTCACCTTCATATATTCAAAAAGAGTGGGGACACCGGCAGCCTCAATGCCCGATCCGTATACAAGGCAGGATAAGCAGGCACATTTCGACAGGCTTATAGAAGTGTCTAACAGGATATCCGAAGAAAAACACTCTGCTTATATAGGAAAAACGGAAAGAGTGCTGGTTGACGGAGAAACAGGGAAGGAACCCTTTAATCTCTCATCAAGAACAAATGGCGGAAGGCTGGTTCATCTCAGCGGAAACACAGAGCTTATAGGGCAGTTTATAGACGTTAAAATAACAGACGGCAACACATGGGCACTTTACGGGGAAATAGAGAAGTAACTGTTTGAAAGCGAGATTATTATGGCAGAACTGACACCGATGAAACGGCAGTATAACGAAATTAAAGAGCAGTACAGAGATTGTCTGCTCTTCTTTCGACTCGGGGATTTTTATGAAATGTTCGATGAGGATGCATATACTGCCTCAAGAGAGCTGGACATTGCCCTGACAACGAGAGACAGAAACGTTGAAAATCCGGAAGACAGGACCCCGATGTGCGGAGTTCCATACCACGCGGCAGAAAGCTATATTGCAAAGCTTATTGCCAAGGGATACAAAGTTGCCATATGCGAGCAGACTGAGGATCCTGCACTTGCGAAGGGAATTGTTAAACGGGATGTAATAAGGGTAATCAGCCCGGGGACAGTAACGGAAGCATCTATGCTCGATGAAAGCAGGAGCAATTATATCTGCGCAATAATTGAGACACAAAACAGCGGCGGGATTTCCTTTCTTGATATTTCCACGGGGGAGCTGTGCTGCGCTTGTTTTGATGAGAATGTTACAGGGCATATTCTCAATGAGCTAACGCGTTTTGCGCCGAAAGAAATTCTCCTTTCAGAGGGCGCCGGCAGAGATGAACGTCTTAATGAATTTATACATGAAAAGCTGTTTTCAATGGTGGAAAACGGCGGAGATAAATTTGCTTATGAAAGCGCTGAAGCGAGAGTAAGAGCCCAGTTCAAGGATAAAAGTCTTGAAGAGCTGGGGCTTAAGGGCGCTGAAGCCGCCGTCTGTGCAACAGGTGCACTTTTACTATATATCGACGAAACACAGAAATTCGATCTCAGCCATATCAGCCTGCCGGACGTTTTTAACGGCGGTAAATATATGGAGCTAGACTGGACCACCAGAAGGAACCTTGAGCTTACGGAGTCGCTCAGAACAGGAGAAAAGAAGGGTTCACTTCTCTGGGTGCTGGATAAAACAAAAACACCTATGGGCGCCAGAATGCTCCGCGCCTGGATTGAACGCCCGCTTCTCTCAGCCGTTTCAATAAGGAGGAGACTGAATGCCGTTGGGGAGCTGACGGAAAATAATGTCGTCAGGAGAGAAATTATTCTTCAACTCAAAAATATAAATGATATGCAGCGGCTTGTTAGCAGATGCGTTTATGGCAGTGCAGGCGGAAAGGATCTGCGGTCCCTTGCAAACTGCGCAGAGATCCTGCCGGTGATTGCCGAGCTGCTGAAGGACTTTAATTCCCAGGAAATGAAAGAAATCAAGGGAATTGACGTGCTGGAGGATATTTTTGAATACATAAATGCCGCAATTTGTGATGATCCACCATTTTCAGTCAGAGAAGGCGGAATAATACGGAGCGGCTACTCTCAGGAGCTGGACAATCTGCGAAATGTGAGAGACAACGGGGCGCAGATGGTCAGGGAACTGGAGGAACGGGAAAGACAGCGCACAGGCATAAAAAAATTGAAGGTCGGATATAATAAGGTTTTCGGCTATTTTATTGATGTGCCAAAGTCAGCGGGAGAGAATAATATACCGGACGATTATATCCGCAAGCAGACCCTTGTTTCAAACGAGCGGTATTTCACCCAGGAACTGAAGGAACTGGAAAATACCCTTATGACCGCGAGGGAAAGAATAAATGATCTGGAATATAACTATTTTGTTGAAATCAGAGACAGAGTTGCGCGGGATGTGAGCAGAATTCAGAAAACATCAGAAGCGGTTGCGGAGCTGGATGTTCTGTGTTCCCTGGCGGAGACTGCTGTCGTAAACGGCTATACGATGCCGGAAATCGATACCTCCGGAACAATTTCCATCATGGAAGGAAGGCATCCGGTTGTTGAAAGAACGGTAAAGAATATTCTTTTTGTTCCAAATGATACGTATCTTAATACCGGCAATGAGAGAGTAGCGATTATAACCGGCCCCAATATGGCTGGCAAATCAACATATATGCGGCAGACTGCCCTTATTGTTCTTATGGCGCAAATCGGCTCCTTTGTTCCGGCAAGGAGCGCGAGAATTGGCGTGGTTGACCGGGTGTTCACAAGAATAGGAGCATCAGACGACCTGGCATCGGGGCATTCAACCTTCATGGTTGAAATGAACGAGATGGCAAATATAATTAAATATGCAACACCTTCATCGCTGCTTATTCTTGATGAAATAGGGCGGGGAACATCAACCTTCGACGGTATGGCAATAGCCAGGGCTGTGCTGGAGTACTGCGCAGACAGGCATAAGCTTGGCGCAAAAACGATGTTTGCAACTCATTACCATGAGCTTTCAGCTTTGGAGGGTGAGGTTGAAGGTGTGAGCAATTATAACATTTCAGCAAAGAAACAGGGCGGAACACTTGTGTTTCTGAGAAAAATTGTTCGCGGTGCGGCCGATGACAGCTATGGAATTGAAGTTGCCAAGCTTGCCGGACTGCCGGATTATATTATCAGCAGGGCAAAGCGGTATCTAAAGGAGCTAGAAAGTGAAGGCACAGCCGGTTATTGCGCAACAGCGGACCAGACTGACCAGATAAGCTTTTCTGATATAGGAACAGACGAGGTTCGGAAAATACTTGAGACAACGGATATCAACTCACTCACACCTCTGGAAGCTATAAATCTGCTTTCGGAGCTGCAGCAGAAAGCAAAAGCATGAAGAATATAAAGGATAAAAAAGACTTCACGGGAGAAATGACGAAGCAGGAAACTTTTTCTGCGCTGTTCTATCTGCCCTTTCATATAATCCTCATACCGCTTATCATAGGCAGACTTATGAGCGAGGGCTGGCTTAATGAGGCAGATGCAAATGTCCTCTGCTATGTGATCGGTATTGTTTATCTGCTGATATTCGAATTCAAATTTCTCAAGAGGGAATTTTATAAGCTGTGGGATAATCCGCTGGGTGCAGTGTGGCAGATATTAGTTTGCTACTTCGCAATGCTGGCGATGAATATGATTGTGGCAGGGATAATAAGCGGCATCGAATACATAACCTCCACAACAGTCACTGTGAGCAACCAGAACAACGAAGCAATTGTGGAAATGGCAGGAGAGGCGACGGGCAAGACAAAGGTCATAGCAATATATCTTGCGCCGATTGTTGAGGAAATCCTGTTCAGAGGCGGTATATTCTGCTCTCTGCATAAAAGAAACAGAACAGCGGCATATATCATCAGCATACTGGCGTTTTCCGTGTACCACGTATGGGGCTATGCAGCTGATGACCCTTCATACTGGCTTTATATAATACAGTATATCCCGGCATCATATGTGCTGTGCAGATGCTATGAGAAAACAGACTCGATATGGGACTCTATTTTCCTGCATATGTTTATAAACGGAGTCGCGCTTAATGCGCTTATGCTGCTGGAGGAACTGCTTTGAGCTTTGAAATAAAACCGGTTGCTCATATAGAGAGCGACTTTGAGTCGAAATTCGGAATACCGAGACAGCCGGGGCTCGTGGACGAGCTCGAGGCAAGAATTGTTTTTGAGCCTGAGTTCAGAGACAGAGAGGCTATTCGCGGCATAGAGGGATATTCTCATATCTGGCTAATATGGCAGTTTTCATAAAATATAAGAAGCGACTGGTCCCCCACCGTCAGGCCGCCCAGGCTTGGCGGAAACACAAGAGTGGGTGTTTTCGCAAGCAGATCACCCTTCAGACCAAATTCCCTTGGTCTTTCGTGCGTGAAGCTGGAAAGAATTGAAAACGACGTGAAAAACGGGGCTGTTCTGGTGGTGAAGGGGGCGGATTTGATGAACGGAACTCCGATATTTGATATAAAGCCCTATCTGCCCTATTCAGACTGTGTTCCCGCTGCCACGGAGGGCTTCGCTCCGCAGCCGGTAGCGGCGCTGGAGGTGCACTTTTCTGAGGGAACGGAGAATATTATTGCAGGGGAGAAAAAAGAGGCTCTGGTTAAGCTCCTATCATACGACCCCAGACCTCATTACCAGAATGATTCGGAGAGAATTTATGGTTTTAAATTTGCCGGACATGAAATTAAATTCAGAGTGTCTGAAGGTACGCTGACAATTCTGGAAATAACAGCTGAATAAAAACAGGCTTCGGAAAGAGAACTCCGGAGCCTGTTTCATTAAATGGAAATTCAGGATTTTATAAGCTTCTTCGTCAGCTTGCCGGTGAGAGTGTCGAAAAGCCAGGCGGCAATAAGCGTGAGGACAAAGAAAATAACAAAGGAAAGGTGAGGATAGCAGTAGATGAAAACCTGAGGCATCATCACAAGGACAGCCCTGTGCATAAGGTACACACCGAACATGTGCTTGCCGAGAAATTTGAGAACGGGATTTGTTACATTAATCTTCATGGTGAGAAGAATAACAAGGGAAAGATAAAGTATTGAGCAAATCTCGTATACCACCTGATTGCTGTGGTCTTCTCCGCCTACGATAACCCAAAGATAAACAAAGGCGGCAATACAGAGTGCAAGGGTGATAAAATAGTGCTTGTTATTGAAAAGCCATGCCTGAAGCTTTTCCTTATAGAGGGAAAACCAGATTCCAAGGCAGTAGGTGAGGAGTGTGTTGTACCAGAAGGGGTCTTTGTTGAATTTTATGAGGAATACGATAAAGGCAAAAGAACCCAGCGTGATGGTGCAGGCTGCCTTGAAATAATTTTCCCGATACATTCTGAAGGCGACCCAGGTTATGAAATAGAACACAAACAGGAGGAAAATGAACCAGTTGTCGCTTCCGATGGCGCGCCATCCGGTGAAGGCGAGAATGGTATCACTGAGACTGTAGTGTATGCCCTTATATGTGTTGACACAGAGGAGAATAAGCTGGGCAATGTCATATATAATGAGAGTTTTTAATATACGGTTGACGGGAATTTTGACAGTGTAGTCAAAGCCCTTTTTCTTTATGGACTCCATAATGCCGTATGCCGAATAGAAGAAAATGATAACTATCGGGAGCTGATCCACGAACTCTCTGAAGGCAAAGTAGGCATAGTCGAGAGGATGGGTTCCGGTAAAACTGTTCTGGACGAAATGGGCTATGGGGACGAAGGTGGTCAGTATTCCTTTTATTGCAGTGGTGGACTCGCGGGAAAGATAATCATTGTTGAAATCCTTTGTATGCACGCCCCAGGGAATAAACACCAGCAGAAAGGTGATAATAGTGTAGATAACCATAGAAAAATCCTTTCAGTAATGAAAATCAGAGAGATTCAAAGCCGTTATCATCAACAATGACAGCCTGCTTTTTGCGGGTTTTCAGATTGGCAATCATAATCCAGTTATACATGATGAGCATAAGTGCAGCTGAAACAAACATAACCTGCTGACCGAGATACCGGCTGTCCGGAAGGCAGGTCATGCAGAGCATTGCTGCCAGCATGCAGGTGAACATACTTTTTTTAGCATCGGAGACACCAAATGCAAAACCTGCTACGCGGAAGAAGGCAATAACAGTAAAGCTTAGCGCTAAAAGCTCCACAACATAGTCCCAGCCTACACTGTTTATGGAATTCTGCTTATAGCAGACTATAATCCAGATGGAAAATTGCAGAATAGGGAGAAATGAAAGAAAAGCGATTCTGCTCCGGTTTTCAACATGGGGCTTATTCGCCGAGGCTAAAAGAAGGGGGAAAGAAATTCCTGTCAGGGCGCCGGAGGCAGCAAGGGCAAAGAGAAATTTTGCGTTTTTGTCTACCTCGCACTTAAGAACAAGAAGACCTGCGCCGATTACCATCAAAGCCCCGAAGGCGATGGAGGTTGCTAAATAGAATTTACCGGGATTTTTGAGGGCAGAACAGAAATCATTCGGCAGATACTGCCCTGCTTTGACAAATCCGTCTGCAAAGCGGTAGAACATTACTGCAGAGGCAACAAAAAGCAGTGGCAGAAGAACGTTCCAGAAGCTGGGTTCAACGAGAGAATCATCGTTGTAGGCAAGCATCAGCTGCATCCAGCGGGCAAAAATGCCGAAGGCGCCGGCACATATTACATAGCAGCTGATTTCAAGGGATTTACTGTCTTTCAGCATGTGGGAGCTCTCCTTTCATAGGTGCAAAACCGGTAGCTGATTCCGTTTTCTTCAAGAAGAGGCCCCTCATCGGTGCATGCCCAGGAGGGATCGGAATCAAGATCGGGGAAAAATCTGTTTGAATCAGGGCAGGTATAGATCCTGGTTATATAAACCCTGTCTGTATATGGGAAAAACTGGCTGTATATACTGGCGCCGCCGATCACGAAAACATCAGGATATTGCTCGGAAGCTCGGAGCGCCTCTTCTGTGCTGTGGGCGACAATTGCGTTTTCAATTTCAATATTTTTCCCGGTTACCACAATATTAATCCGCCCCTTAAGAGGCTTTCCGCCGGGAAAATCCTCTAAGGTTTTTCTTCCGACTATCACTGCAGACCCATCGGTCAGGGCTTTGAAGCGGGCACGGTCTGCTTTCAGGACAATGGGCTGGGTGGCACCGTCTCCGATGCCCCAGTCTGAATAAACAGCTACAACAGCATTCATAATTAGTTACACCGCCACAGGAATTTTTTCGCTGAATTCAGAGAATTCATAATTTTTCATGGTGAAGCTGTCTCTCGTGAAGGAATAGAAGTCTTTTATATCAGGGTCTATCAAAAATTCGGGAGCGGGCTTCGGGGGATTAGAAAGTATTTCTTCCACAAGGGGAATATGCCGGTCATATATATGGGCGTCTGAAATGACATGTATAAGCTCGCCGGGCTGGAAACCGGATACCTGGGCAAGCATCATCGTCAAGACGGCGTATTGAACTACGTTCCAGTTGTTGGCTGCCAGCATATCCTGGGAGCGCTGGTTTAAAATGGCATTGAGCTTGCTGCCGCAGACATTGAAGGTCATCGAATAGGCACAGGGATAGAGCGCCATTTCGCTCAGGTCTGCGAAATTATAGATATTTGTCATAATTCTGCGGGAAGCCGGATTGTTTTTCAGGTCAAAGATTACCTTGTCTACTTGGTCCATATCCCCTTCGGGGTAATGGTGCTTAACTCCCAGCTGATAACCGTATGCCTTTCCTATGGAGCCGTTTTCGTCAGCCCAGGCATCCCACACCCGTGTTCTCAGGTCGTTTACATTATTGCTCTTTTTCTGCCATATCCAGAGAAGCTCGTCTATGGCGGACTTCCAATAGGTGCGCCTTATGGTGAGGATGGGGAATTCCTCCGAGAGATCGTATCGGTTAACAATGCCGAAACGCTTAACCGTGTGCGCAGGCTCTCCGTCGCTCCAGCGGGGGCGGACATTGAGCTCCGTGTCCCACGTGCCGTTATCTATTATATCTCTGCAGTTGGCTATAAATATTTCATCCGCTTTGCTCATGGAAGCACACCGCCTTCTAAAATTTAACCCAGACAGTATACCACATAGGGAGATATATGTCTAACAAATATATAATAGCAGGTTGAAAAAATAAAAAATGGTTGATAATAATATGGCATAATGGTAAAATGACATAGTTTAGACAATAAAAATTTTAGGAGGGACGATATGCCTAACAGCTATCCCAAAAAAGCGAATATACTTAAGTTCGCCACAAAAGTCAGCCTTGAGTGTATGACCTACACCGGTGTCGGCTATAATGATCCTGAGTATAAGATTCTTGCCAACATCATGGACGATGATATGTGCGAAGTAGCAATGCACCTCAAGCTGGATACCCCTCGCAAAATTGAAGACATAGCAAAGAGATGCAAAAAGACCATAGAGGAGACGCAGATACAGATCGATAAGCTCGTTGAAGCCGGCGTTGTCCGCGGATACACAACAGAAGACGGCGGTCTCGGATACAGCTATCCTATATGGGTTCCCGGCATTATGGAAGGTGTTCTTTCCAATAATGAAAACGTCGAAAAGTATCCTGTGATGGCTGAAAGCTTCGAGGAATACACACGCCGCCGTCTCGAGGTTCTGGTGCCGTTCCTGGATACAGGCATGGCATTCATGCGCGTTATGCCGGTTATGAGCGCAATCGAGAACAACAGCTATGCTGCAGATTTCGACCAGCTCACGACTCTGATCGAGAAGGCAGATGCAATATCTGTCGGCCCCTGCTCCTGCCGCCGTTCAAGAAGACTTATGGGCGAAGGCTGCGGGCATCTTGAAGAGGATATGTGCCTCTACCTCAACGATAACGCAAGGAACTTTGTTAAGGCGGGAGCACACCGCGCCATAACAAAGGAAGAAGCATACGAGATACTCAAGAGAGCTGAAGATAACGGACTGGTCCATGAAATCAACCAGACTCCGGGCTTCGAGGATACCGCTGCAATATGCAACTGCTGCGGCTGCTCCTGCTTCGGACTTCGTATAGCTAACTACTTCAAGAGACCTCAGGATATTTCCTCCAACTTCAAGGCAAAGGTAGATCCTGAAAAGTGCGTAGCCTGCGGCCAGTGCGTTGAAAACTGCCAGGTCAATGCTCTTAAGCTTGGAGAAAAGCTCTGCGAAATCAACCCCACCAAGATTGAAGACCCCCATATAGATATCAAGACCACACTTCTCAACAAAAAGGCATACAATGTTGACTACAGACTGAACCGCTCAGACGTTATGGCAACAGGCACATCACCCTGCAAGGCAGCCTGCCCGGCACATATCGGCGTTCAGGGTTATCTGAAGCTTGCAGGCGAAGGCCGCTATGCAGAGGCTCTCGAGCTCATAAAGAAGGAAAATCCGTTCCCCGCAGTATGCGGACGTATATGCAACAAGCCCTGCGAGGCTGCCTGCACACGCCAGCTCGTTGACGAGGCAGTTGCAATAGACGATATCAAGAAATTCATAGCAGAGAAGGACCTCTCCCCCGAAACACGTTACGTTCCCAAGCTGCTCAACCAGATAGGCAGAGCATATCCGGAAAAGATAGCTGTTATCGGAGCAGGCCCTGCAGGTCTCAGCTGCGCATACTTCCTTGCAAACAAGGGCTACCCCGTGACGGTATTTGAGAAGGAAGAGCAGCTGGGCGGCATGCTCACTCTCGGCATTCCTTCATTCAGACTTGAAAAGGACGTTATCAATGCTGAAATCGATATCCTGAAGGAAATGGGAGTCGAATTCAAGTGCGGCGTCAATGTCGGCAAGGATGTTACTCTTGATGCTCTCCGCGCCGAAGGCTACAAGGCATTCTATCTGGCAATAGGCGCACAGCTGGGCTCAAAGCTTGGTGTTCCGGGAGAGGACCTTGAAGGAGTGTTCTCCGGAGTTGAATTCCTCAAGAATGTCAACCTGGGCAAGGCACCGAAGCTCGGCAAGTAGACAGTCGTTATAGGCGGCGGAAATGTTGCAATTGACGTTGCCCGTTCTGCAGTTCGTCTCGGCTCAGACGTGACTGTTGTATACAGAAGAAAAGAAGAGGATATGCCCGCAGATCCTGAAGAAGTGGCAGAGGCAAAGGCAGAAGGCGTCAAGTTCCTGTTTGAGCACAAGCCGGTTGAGATTCAGGGTGAAAACGGCAAGGTAACAAAGCTTGTATGCGAGGGTGATGAGTGCGCAGTAGACTGTGTCATTGCAGCAATCGGCCAGAAGATCGATGCGGAAGGCTTCGGATTGAATCTCGGCGAAAAGGGCAATGTGCTTGCAGACGCAAAAACCTTCCAGACATCACAGAGCGATGTATTCGCAGGCGGAGACGCAATAACAGGTCCGAAGTTTGCTATCGATGCAATAGCTGCCGGCAAGGAAGGCGCAATATCCATCCACAGATATGTACATGCAGGTCAGACCCTGACCCTCGGCCGCGACAACAGAGACTACAAGGAAATCAACAAGGAAAATGTTGCCCTTGCTCCGGATAGCTTCGATACAGCACCCCGCCAGAAGGTACGCTGCGGCTCTGCAGAGGAAGCAAAGAAGACCTTCAGCGACGTTCGCGGAACACTCACTGAAGAGCAGATCAAGAAGGAAGCAGACCGCTGCCTCGGATGTGGCAAGGTTGTTGTTGATGACTACATGTGCGTCGGCTGCGGAATCTGCACAACGAAGTGCAAGTTTGATGCAATCAAGCTGGAACGTGTATGCGACTTCAAGGGAACCCCCTATACAAAGACACTTCTCGGAGTCGTAGGTTATCTGCCGAAGGCAGTTGCCCAGACAACGAAGAACAAGCTCAATGTCAAGAAAATAGGCAAGTATCAGTAATTTATAAAAACGCAGAAATAACTCAGGAGGACCGGAAACGGTCCTCCTTTGAGTTGGTGAGAGAAGGCTGATGGCGGATGGTGCAGGCGGAAGGCGGAAGGATATTAGTTGCCGCTGCGGTGGGGTACATGCCATAAACTACCAGGAGTGCGTGCCCTGAAAAGTGGGGGCAAGAGACTTTTCAAGAGCGTTGAGCACGTACTGATTAAGAGTTATACCGTCATCAGCAGCTTGAATTGCAATTTTTCTATGCAGTTCGGGGGAAATGCGGATGTTGAATGACCCTTTGTATTCCCGCTCGGGTGATTTTCCGCATTCTGCACACATCTGCAAATAATTGTCTATACTCTGCTTAAACATATTTTCGAGTTCGTCAATCGATGTTCCGTGGAAGTACAGAGAATCAGCAATTCCATAGACTTTTCCTACAAAAAGCTCATCTTCGGAGTTGTATTCTACTTGGGCATGATATCCGTTATATTCCATCATTTTACTCATTAAGCATACCTCCCGGGTATTTATATTTCACCGATATTTTTAAGGAATTCTATGACCGCCTTCACCTGATATGTATATAGTTCTTTGCCGGGATGAGGTGCGTCGAATTGAATTGCTCTTCCTGAAATATGCCGATAGCCGATGCCGGAACCGCGTCCGCCATTGTATTTGATACAGTCGCACTTAGCCATTAATGAATCAAGCTCATGTATTGAAAAACTGCGAGTAATTGGTTTTGCAGTAAGCTTTCTCAGAAGATCCTTTTTGT
>R03__coassemble_1426_pt1 | contig 11193 bp, 7 predicted proteins | sample R03__metabat2_high_PE_048 | metagenome-assembled genome bin R03
GTGTGAACCTCCGCGTTGCATATTATATACGAAATCGCATAAATGTGCAAGCTTACATTGCACGAAAAAATACTTCTGGCATCTGACCCGCACTTTGCGGCGATTTGTGTTGAGTCCTTCTCTCCGCTTCCTATTGCCCTTAGAATTGATTCATAAATATATCAAAATAGGGTATTATTTTGAAAAATAGTGTGATATACTTAAAAAATAAATAAATTTGACGAAATCTTTAAAATTGTGATTGCGATTTTCATAAAAAAGGCGGAGGAATTCACATGGACGAAGAAATGATGAAAAACCTGAAAATAAATAAAGAAACGCTGCCTTTGATAGTAAAGCTCGGGGAGCTGCTGCCGGGAGGTTTTTTCTATTATCATGCATTCGGCGCCCAGGAGCTCATAGGCTTTAACAGCAAAATGGTTAAGCTGTTCGGCTGCGAAACAGAGAATGAGTTCAGAGAACTTGTGGGAAACAGCTTCAAGGGAATAGTGCATCCGGATGAATATGAGGCGATTGAGAACAATATAAAAAATCAGATTACCACCGGAGGCGACAATATTGATCATGTGAAATATCGTTTTATCCGCCGGGACGGAAGTGTCGGCATGATGGATGACTATGGCTATTTCAGCCACAGCGAGGCATTCGGGGATATTTATTATGTATTTGTTCAGGACATTTCCCAGCAGTATGAGGAAGAGCTTGAAAAGGAACGCCTTGCACAGGAGCAGAGGAAGGAACTGATTGCCGCACTTACGGGAAGTGTGTCTACTTATATAGGTTATCCTGAAACGGACAGATTTATTATTTTGGAGCAGGATGAACATCTGAATGAAAATTATTCAGATGGTGAAACCTTCACAGAATCTATTACAAGATATATCGAAAAGGATGTGTATGAACCGGACCGCAAGCAGGCAAAGGAAGAGATAATTCTCAGTAAAATTTCAGATTGCCTTAAAACAGAGGATGAATATTCATTCCGCTTCCGTGACATTTCAAGCGGGACTCCGCGGTGGTATGAACTGAAGGCAGCAAAACTTTCTGATACGGAGATACTATACGGCTTTTCAGATATTGATGATGAGGTTACCGAGGAAATAATTTATGAAAAATTAAAGGAAAATTATTTCGGACTTTATTTTATAAACATTGATACAGGCCTTGCAAAGATTATTCGCAGCGGTCATACGGAGCTGACGGGAGAAGTGGGGTCAGTTTGCGAGTATGCAGGATTGCTTCGCAATATAGCAGAGGAATCAAGGGATGAGGCTGCTGAATTTTTACATAAAATAAGTAGTGTCGAATATCTTAGAGAATTTTTTAAAACGGATGATCTGGCATATTACTATTATCCGTCACGCATCTTCAAGGAAAACAGGTGGATTTCCGTTACAGGGCGCGTGCTTAAAAGGAAAGAGGACGGAACACCGGAGCTTTTCGGCCTTGGCTTTTCTCTTATGGATGAAGACTCTTCCAAAATGCAGGAACGTGTTAAAACAGATATGCAAATGATAGGCGGCCTTGCAGGAGAGTACTATGCACTTTATTACTACAACATAAACAAGAAAATTTTCAACATATATGCTTTGGACAAGGAGCGATTTCCACAGGCTGCGGGGATAGTAACGGGAGGAGGCGAGCCGATAGAAATTCTGCGCAGATTCGGCACATCGCCGCTTGTTCACCCGGATGACCGCGTTCTGTTTGAAAATATTGATGATGCTTATCTCAAAGAAAAGCTTGCCCACAGCAAAAAACACTCGGTTCCCTTCAGAAGAATTTTCAACGGCGAATATCAGTGGACTGAAATGGACATCATAAAGTATGAAGCTTATGACGAGCCTGCCAATGCTATAGCAATAGGCTTTGCGGAGAGAGATACTGCAATCAGAAGCCGGCAGACATTAAGCAGCGCATATAATGTTCTGAACAAAGATTATGCCCCTGATGAAGCCATTGAGGAGCTCATCACAATAGCCGGTGAATTCTACAGTGCAGACAGGTGCTATATATTTGAAAACTGCAAAAGTAAAAATACTATTGACAATACCTATGAATGGTGCGCTGACGGAATAGAAGCTGAGATTGAAAAGCTTCAGGATGTGCCGGTAGAGGTGTGCGCGGGTTGGTATGATGAATTTGCACGCCAGGGTGCCTTCTTTATGGATGCGCTTGACAGCGAGCATAATACTCCGGAGGCAGTTGAAATTCTGAAAATGCAGGGCATTGAGAGCCTGGTTGCGGCGCCAATATATGCAGGAGATGAAATTGCCGGATATATTGGGGGGGATAATCCCAGAAAGGCAGAGCACGACGTGGCAGTACTGCAGGGCATTGCCAACGTAGTATACAGCAAGATACTCGAACGCGACGAGAGAAAACGCACTGCGGACAAATACCGTGATCTCGAAAACCAGCAGCGCCATATAAAAGCCTTCGGCGATATGATAAATGCAGGACTTTGGAGCGTGAATATCGGAACGGACAGCGAAGTTAAAGAGGTTTACTGGTCTAACGAATTCAGGCGTATGTTCGGCTATGAGGAGACAGAAGAGGACTTTCCAAATACAATTGAGGCATGGTCTGATTTGCTGCACCCCGACGATAAGGAAAAAGTGCTTGCCAACTTCAAAAACGGCATAAAAAACTCAGATTCTGAAGGCTATGCCTATGACACAGAATACCGTATTTTAAGAAAAAACGGAGAATATCGCTGGTACCACGCCGTAGCCCGCATGGAGGATACTGAAAACGGGAACAGAAGGCTTTACGGCATTATTACGGACATTACCTCAGATAAGGAACTGGAGGAAAAGCAGGAGCAGCTGGCTCAGGCGCTCTCAATGGCAGAAAGCGCAAACAGAGCTAAGACCACATTCCTTAACAATATGTCTCATGATATCCGCACGCCGATGAATGCGATTATCGGATATACCGGGCTTGCAGCAAGCCATATAGACAATAAAACACAGGTGCAGGATTATCTCAGCAAGATTGCTCAGTCTTCAGACCATCTGCTGTCGCTCATAAATGATGTTCTGGATATGAGCCGCATTGAATCAGGCAAGATGAATCTGGATGAAAAGCCTGAAAATCTTCCGGAAATCATCCACACACTGAGGGATATAGTGCAGGCAGACATTCACTCAAAGCAGCACGATTTCTTCATCGATACTATAAATGTGCATGACGAGCTGGTAGTCTGCGATAAGCTGAGACTCAATCAGGTGCTTCTCAATATTCTTTCAAATTCGATTAAATATACTGCCCCGGGTGGAACTATATCCATGCGGATTACACAAAAAACAGTGAAACCCAACGGATATGCCACTTACGAGTTCCGCATCAAGGATAACGGAATGGGGATGGATGCAGAATACCTGAAAACAATCTTTGACCCGTTTACAAGAGTGAAATCCTCCACAGTTTCCGGTATACAGGGCACGGGACTTGGCATGGCAATCACAAAAAATATTATCGACATGATGGGCGGAACAATCAATATTCAGAGCGAGCCGGGCAAAGGGACGGAAACAGCTGTTACCTTTGACTTCAAGCTCGGCGAGAAGCACAAGGAAAACTTTGAAATCCCGGAGCTTAAGGGCATGAGGGCTCTGATTGCGGATGATGACGCAAACACATGCGTTTCAATAGAATCAATGCTGTCTGAAATCGGAATGCGCAGCGAGTGGTGCACCTCCGGCAAGGAAGCAGTGTTCAGAGCTGAAAATGCATACCAAAAGGGAGATCTCTTCAAGGTTTATATCATAGATTGGCTGATGCCGGATATGAACGGGATTGAAACCGTCAGAAGAATACGCAAGGCTATCGGCAATGATGCGCCAATCATTATCCTGACGGCATACGATTGGTCTGATATAGAGGAAGAAGCGATAGCTGCCGGAGTTACGGCGTTTGTTTCGAAGCCGATGTTCATGTCTGATCTGAATAGAGTGCTGTGCGATTGTCTGGGCAAGGAAGTGGATAATGAGACTGAGGAATGCACTCAATATGACTTTACAGGAAAGAAAATTCTCCTTGTTGAAGACAACGAGCTTAACCGGGAAATTGCAACGGAGATTCTTGAGGAGAGCGGCTTCCTGATTGACACGGCAGAAGACGGAACGATAGCTGTGGAAAAAATGAAAGCAACGAAAAGCGGCGATTATGACCTTGTGCTTATGGATATTCAGATGCCGATTATGGACGGATATGAAGCGACAAGGCAGATTAGGGCTTTGGGAACTGAAATTTCAAAGATTCCTATACTTGCAATGACAGCCAACGCCTTTGCTGAAGACCGAGATGCCGCTCTTGAAGCAGGCATGAACGAGCATATACCGAAGCCGATAAATGTGGAGCTGCTGAAGGCAACACTGAAGAGATTTCTGTGAAGCAGCAGCCGCTGCGGAGAAGCTCTGAAGTAAAAATAGACTAACAATAAAAATTTTAGGGAGAAAATATTATGGAAAAGGTACTGCAATTTTTGAAGGATGCGGGAGTGTATTATCTCGCAACAGTCGAAGGTGACCAGCCAAGAGTGAGACCCTTCGGCACCGCAAATGTTTTTGAAGGAAAGCTCTATATCCAGACAGGCAAGGTAAAGCCGGTTTCTAAGCAGTTAGCAGCCAACAACAAGGCGGAAATCTGCGCATTCAAGGAAGGCACATGGCTTCGCATTGCAGGCGAGCTGGTGGAGGATGACAGAGCTGAAGCAAGAAAATCCATGCTGGACGCATACCCGGAGCTCCGTGCTATGTATGATGAAAATGACGGCAACACACAGGTGTTTTATTTCAAAAATGCCACAGCGACATTTTCTTCCTTCACTGCTGCACCTGAGACAATAAGCTTTTGATGTGACCGAACAGAAACAATAAGAAAAGCAGGTGTAAAAATCATTGATTTTTGCATCTGCTTTTTATAGAAGGAGCGAAGAAGTGAAAAACACTTCAGAGATGATTGATTACTGACCCATAATGCGGCGAATTACTCTTTCGCAGCGCTCCCGGTCGTATATGACAGGGACGGGATAAACAGGATTCGCTTCTGCAAGCGCCCAGGTTATCATCTGAGGAATATCTTTTTCCTGAATTACATCAAGAGTTTTAGGAATGCCCATGCGCTCATTCATGGCATAAACCTCTGCAATAAACGCCTTTGCCTTTTCCTCATCGGTTCCGCTTGTCTTGGTTCCGGTGATTTCGGCAAGCTTTGATAGATCTTTGTATGCAGCGCTGCCGTAGTCCTCGAGAACAATGGGGAGAATGACTGCATTGGCAAGGCCGTGAGGTGTTCCATAAAGACCGCCGAGAGTGTGCGCGATTGCGTGAACATTTCCAACTCCGGAGCGGGAGAAAGTGAAACCGGCTTTGTATGCCGCTTCAAGCATTTTGCTGCGGGCTTCAAGATCGGCTCCGTTATTATATGCCTTTTCAAGCCAGTCGAAAATCAGAACGGTTGCCTCTTCGGCAAAGCGGCGGCTTTCGCGGGTGTAGTTGTTTATACAAAGATATGCCTCGACGGCATGGGTGAGGGCATCCATGCCTGTCGTGGAGGTGGTTTTCTGAGGCAGGTTTTTCGTGAGCTCAGGGTCCATTACGGCATAGTCAGGAACAATATGCATGTCCATAATAGCATATTTGTGATGAGTTTCGGCATCTGTTATAACAGATGCCATTGTTGTTTCCGAACCAGTGCCGGAGGTAGTGGGTACAGCGACAAAGGGAGGAAGCTTTTTCATTACCTTAAGGAGCCCAGCCATATCTCCAAGAGCCTTTTTGGGGCGCACAATCAGGCACCCGGCAGCCTTTGCAGCATCCAAGGGAGAACCACCGCCAATGGCAAGAAATCCGTCGCAGCCTTCGCTGTTATAGAGGTCTCTTATTTCATAGACCGTTGTTGTGGTGGGATTTGCCTGAACCTTGCTGTAGTGATAATAGTCGATGTTGTTTGCTGCCAGGTTTTCCAGAATTTCAGGGGCTATGCTTTTCCCTACATGACTTCCGGTTACAACCATTACCTTGCTGATATTCTTTTCCTTCAGAAGGGAGGGGATTTCCTTTCTGCAGCCAATGCCGGTTATTTTTTTTGCCTTCGGCCAGTAGACAAAATAGCTTGCCAGCGCCTGACCGAGCTGGTAGGTGCGGTACCAGATATTAATAAGCTTCATTTCGCGTTTCTCCTTTATATTCTAAAGTTATTTATTTCAGTAGTACTGTTTTACACCGTCTTTGAAATAATCGTTGAGCAGATGGGGAACGTGCACCCCCTTGTCTGTTATTATGCCGGATATCAGATGAGGGGGAGTGACATCAAATGCGGGATAAATCGCACCCACCTGGGGCAGAGTGCTCTGAATTCCACGATAATTGAGAACCTGGGAGGAATCACGCATTTCAATGACAATGTCATCACCGGTGTTTTTGTCTGCATCCGGGATTCCGGTTACATAGAAGGGAATTCCAAAATACTTTGCAAGGATTGCTATCTGGAAGGTTCCAACCTTGTTAGCGACATGCCCGCTGCGGGTTATTGTATCGGCAGCAGAGGTGAAGAGACTTATGTTTTCATGCTGCAGGGCATAGGCAATCATATTATCTGTCAGCAGGGTGGTGCTGAACCCCGCTTCTGCAAAACAGGAGGAGGTAAGGCGGGCGCCCTGAAGATAGGGCCTCGTTTCGGCACAGTATACGCGGAAAATTTTTCCGGTGCGCTTTGCAGCACGGATGAGAGTTCCGATTATGGTTTCTCCATAGCATTGGGTGAGTATTGCACCGCCTTCGGGAATCAGCGCTTCAAGATAATCGCCGACAATCTGCATGGTGCTGTATCTGCGGTTGAGAGATTCAATGGTGTTTTCGAAGATGGCATTGACGGGATCTCTGCCTTCTTTGATGCATGCACAGCCGATATCTGCGCAGCGGTTTGTTATCTGAGCGTATCGGTTTGATGCGGTGGGGCGGCAGTTTGCAAGCTCAAGAGAGGCTTTTTTCAGAAAATCAATCTGAGTTTCACTTTTTTCGTTTCTTGCTTGATATGCGGCGAGAGCCATTCCCATTCCCACTGCGGTGTATGGACCTGTGCTCTGGGTTACCATGTCTGCAATTGCCCGGGCTACCTCACGGTAGTCTGAGCACTCCACAAAGCTGATTTCTGAGGGAAAAACGCGGCGGTCGAGAATGCGGACCTTTCCGCTATCATACCAAGCGACATTTTCGTATCGGAGAAGGAAAGGCATTCCCTGATCCATATGTTCCATAAATTACATTCCTTTCTGTTTGCCAGGGTGGCGGGAATCTTTCCGCTGCTGCTTTTTGAGAAGCTTTGCTTCCTTTTTCTGCTGTTCCTTCAAAAGCTCGGCAGCCTTTTTTTCAGCACGTTTTTCTTTGCGGGTCTTGTATGCTTTTGCTTCTTCAGACTGCTTTTCAACGGGAAGATGCTCTTTTTCCCATTTTGCTCTCTGCTTAAGGCGGACATCCTCTTCAACTCTGTCTTTCCAGGCAGGCCAGTATTCGTCTTCAAAGAGAGTTTTGCCGTATATAACTACTTTGACGATGAAAATCACAAGTGCGCAGAGCGGGGCAATTGCAGTGAGAAAGGCGAGGAGAAGGAGGATTGCACAGCGGTTTTCAGTGTATCTGGCGGCATTTTCCCAATAGGGATAGGGCACACCGGACTGAATGCTGCGCCCGGAGAAATCCTTCATGATTCCGATGAGATTTAAGAAACTGAAACGATTGGTGTTTTCCTTGATTTCTGCGCTTTTAAGAGGAAATTTATCCTGAACAAGATTTACAGCAAAATTTTTGACCGGATTTGGAAGAACAACCTCGTAGCAGGTTATTTCACCGCCGTAGACACTTATATCCTTGCCGGTGTCGTTCCCGGAAATAACATCATCCACAACTGCAGTATCTGCTGCGGTGAGCATGGTGACATAGGTTTCATATGCCATATAGAGGCGCATGTCTGAGGTATCGGATTTTTTCGTTGCGGAGTCGGTATCGCGGCGGACAACACCGCCTACCTGAAGAGTGAGAGAGCCGACCTTGAGATTCATTCCGGTGAGCTCTGTTCCGCCGAAGAGAAACCATGCAAGCTCCTCATCAAGGACCACACGGTCGTTCATGAGATCGTCTTCAGTCAGGTATGAGCCGCTGAGTAGCATCATGGGATGGAAATCAAAGAACTGACCGCCCACAGCTGTTACTGAGGCTGTTCCGTTTGCCTTGTCGCTTACTACAAGGGCACTTCCGCTGCAGCTCCAGCAGTCTTCAAAAAGCTTATGGTCAGTGGGAAGCGATGCATTCTGAATCGCCTTTGAAATTTCGGTTCGGAAGGTGTTTATATTATTTACGCTTCCGCCTGCGTTTTCGGGGATGAAGCAGGAAACCTGAGAAAATTCCAGCTCGTTTTCGCCTCTCCAGCGCTGCGCCGTATACTGGCTGTTAAGACGGTTTGAGAGAATATGTATAGAAACCACACATGCGGCGCATGCAATAACAAGCGCCGCTATGATTATGATAAGCAGTATTTTCCTTTTTTTCACTGATGTTCTGTTCATGAAATTATGAGTCTGCCATGCGAACCTGAGTTCCTGAGGAAACTGGGGAGGAGGAGGTCGTTATAACGAAATCGCCGACGGAGAGATTTCCGGTTACGGCTGAGCTGTTATCATCTGAGGCGAGAACGGTCACATCAACACGCTGGGCAAAATATCTGTTGCCGAGAGCAGAGTTTTTCGAATTTATGACAAGAACAAAGCTTCCGTTGGAGTCTGTGCGGATAGAATTGTTCGGGACTACAAGGTCGTAATTTGCACTTTTCTGACCTACGGAAACAGTGAGCTCCGCGCCCGCTGTTACATTGCCTGAAAGGTCAAATACTATAAGCTTTTTGGTCTGAGGGTCTTTAGGGTCTGTCTTTATGGCGCTTACCGTTGCGATTATGTCGCTGCCCCAGTAGTAATTGCTTATTGTTGCGCTGTCTCCCACCTTTAGACGCTTTGCCTGGTCAGTGGAAACGGAACAGCTCATGGTATATCCCATGTCAGGAACCTCAATTATACAGAGGATATCGTCTTTCTGAACCTTATCGCCGGCTGTTTTGTTTATGGTGGTGACAATTCCTGAGACGCGGGCTGTTATCTGATTGTTGCTGTCTCCGGAGAGCTTTTCAACCTTAGCCTTTGCCTTTTCTATTTTTGCCAGAGTTTCCTGAACGTCTATGGAGGCGGAGGTGGAGGATTTATTATATGTGTCGGTAGTGGATTTATATGTATCGAGTGCAGCATAGTATGCGGATTCTGCCGAGCGGAGCTTTGACTCTGCAGCGTCAAGCTTTGTTTTGTATTCATCGGCAGTCGAATTGAGCAGGGACTGATATATGGTATACATACTGTCGTATGCCTGCTGCTTCACTGTAATTTTCGCTTCGGATTCTGTTACAACGCTTTCATATTTTAATTTTGCAGCTTCTTTTTCGGCATCGGTTGCCGTTTCACTGTATAGAACCTGGTTATAATCGGAAAGAGCAAGAGTCTGCACGGCTTCCTCTGCCATGCGCACAGCAGAGAGCTCATTATCTGCAGCATCTACTGCCTGCTTTGCGGCAGCAATCTGCTCAGAGGTGGAGGAGTGGTTGAGATAATCATCAAGAGCGGTTTCGTATGCCGCTTCTGCTTCGTAATATGCAATTTCTGCGGAATAGAGGCTGTAGTTTGAGGAAGAGGAGCTTGTGGGGTAGCTGTTTTGGGCTCGAAGAAGAGTCCACTGCAGGGAATCAAGCTCCTCCTGCGCCGCTTCAAGCTCTTCGCTTTCACCCTCGCCCATGACAAACAGCACATCACCGGTGTTGACATTCTGACCTTCCTTAACCATGACGGAGGCTATATAGCGGGTTGACTCGGCTTTGACTTCGTTGTTTCCAACTGCGGTTACGGTGCCGGTCCCCCGGACTTTAGCCGTTATGGGGCCGCTGGTTACGGAGGTTGAGGCAACCTCAGGGAGGGTGCGGTTCATTATAGTGTTGGAGAAGAAGGTTAGCAGCAGAAGAATAATAAGGAATATTATGGCTGCTGTTTTGACCCATTCTCTGTTGAATTTTTTTTCTTCCATTTCAACACCTCATCTGGAGGAAATCATCCTTTTATTGATCCGGAGTTTGCTGCAATGCCTTCAACAAGGTATTCCTCGCCGTGGAGGAAGAGAAGAAGGGATGGAATCATATAGACCGTCGCCATGGCAAAGGCGAGACCTATTTCTCCGGAATTTATGTTAGACAGAAAAACGGAAAGAGGCTGGGCGTCTGCATCCTCAAGGAGAATTATTGGCTGCTCAACCATGTTCCAGTAATCAACAAAAACAAGAATAGCTATGGAATAAAGCGCCGAACGGCACTGGGGAAGGCATATTTTTGAGAATATTTCCCATTCGGAAGCTCCGTCTACCTTGGCGGCTTCAATGAGAGAGTATGGAATCCTGCGCATAAACTTTGTCAGGAGGAATACGGAAAATGGCGCGAACACCCCGGGGAGAATTATTGACCATTTCGTGTTGATTATGCCAAGCCAGCTGCAGACAAGATAGTTCGGAACAAGAGTTACCTGATAGGGCATGAGCATCAGAATGACATAGAAGAAGAATATTCCGCTGCGGATTTTGCCCCGCCATCTTGTGAAGCTGTATGCCGCCACCGATGCGATTCCAACCTGGAAAATTACTATAGGCACAACGAGAATAATGGAGTTCCAGAACTTGAGAAGATACTCAGGAGACTTTATGAGACCGCTGAGATACTGCTGGAAGGTGACCTTATCGGGGATAAACTTGAGATTTACAGTTTTTGAAACATATCCGCCGCTTGTGGTGGAGAAAATCATCCCGTAGTTGGAGTTTATCTCCGCCTCGCTCATAAACGAATTCGTTATTGTTAGTATGGTGGGGAGAAGAAACGCCACAGCAAATATAAGGCACAGCAGAAACATGACACCTCTGCCAAAATAACGCTTCTTTTTCATCCTTCAACGTCCTTTCCAAACCAGTCTTCAATCTTGAAAAGGAGCCATATCACGAAAACAAGAACAATAGCCATAACGACGGCAGCGGAGGACAGCTTCTGGTAATCAAGAGACTTGAAGGTGTTGTTCATGAAATGCTGGAGCATATAGAGACTTTCATAGGGATAGTC
>R03__coassemble_1527_pt1 | contig 10680 bp, 8 predicted proteins | sample R03__metabat2_high_PE_048 | metagenome-assembled genome bin R03
CAGGTCACAAAGAATTTATGCCCGGTTTTTTCTTTTATTTTACTTCCTGCTGCTTTTATTTCTTCAATGCTTTCCGGATCTCCAATACCGTTTTCAAATTTGTTGAACAACTCCATGTTATTGCATTTCAGCGTCATGTTGTTGTACTCGTTTATAAATGATCTTGAGTCCGCATAAAACAGTCTGTCCGGATACTTAAGGGCAAGATTTCCAAGTTCCGTTCGGATATAATCCGTAACTGCCCCCATGTTCCTCTGGAAATACTGGTCCACAACAATAACTGCCTGAGCTCTCTCCAACGCCTTTTCAAGGTTTTCAAGCATTTTCTTCTGTACGTGCACTGGAGGTTCTATGCGGTTTCTGAAATCCATCCTGTTCAATTCAACATAGGTGCCGTCTTGCTGCTTCTGCATTGGTTTAACATATGTGCAGGTATGGAGCTTCGGTTCCTTTACCATAAGTGAAATGTCTGCGCCCTTTTCCTCGAGAACCTTCAGCAGCTCATACCCTTCACCGTCATCTCCAACTATTCCTATGCAGATAACATTTGCGCCGAGTGCAAGAAGATTCTGTGTCACTGTCCCACCTACACCCGCGGAAAGCTGTCTTGAGAAAAACTGGAAAGCATCAATCCCTGTTTCCACTGATGGTTCGTTGTCGGCAGGATCAGTGTATAGATATTTGTCCAGCGCATAATCACCGAAAACAGCAATAACAGCGTCTCCGGTTCTGTCCAATGCTTCGATTATTCTGTTAGTATCCATGCATTTCACCGTTTTCTATCTATCGTACTCGAAAATCTTTTCCGCGAGATTTGGCAATGTCCTGTTATGCTCCCCGCAGATGTAGAAACTTTCGCCGCCGTCTGCCACTGTCCGCGCAAGAATTGTTTTCCAAGGCCGGAAATAGTATCTGGGGTCACTCTTGGGTGGAGTTGCGCTGTAGTCATCGGCTTCCGTTATGCCTTGTATATCAAATACAGCCGTCTTGAAGTCAGCAATTTTACGATTCTCCTGCTTTGCCACATTTCGCGCCATTGCAAGCGCCTTAAGATATACTTCAGGTCCCGCTACAGCCGACCCGAAATTAAGAAAAACGCCATGCTCAAGATTTTCTATGCTTTTTGTATATATTAGGAAATCGGTATATGAACATTTTCCCATGGCTGCTCCGTCAGCATTGGGATGTTCGTTTATTATATCGTTTCCCACACCTATATGGACTGTGCACGGCACATGAAGATGATATCCCATTGCCAGAACGCTCTGTTCTCTGTATGGAAAATTGTTTTCCCAGATGTATCTTCCGATTGCTTCTCCCCAACCCAGTCCATCCTTTGCGCCCTGAGCTATTATGTCATTGATTATTCCTGTTTCCTTCCACAATCCGAACTGACCCTCACTTATGTATTTAGCCACACTTTCACATGTGTGACCTATCATGGCGAACTCGAAATCGTGGATGGAACCGGCTCCGTTCGTGGCAAAATGCGTAACGAGACCTCTTTTCATAAGTTCAATCATATAAAGCCCGTTTCCCGTGCGGATAACATGTGCTCCGTACATCATCAATACAGTGGCATTGCTTTCCCGCCTTGCTTTTACTACAGCCTTCGCAAGAGGATCAAGCGCCGGATGCTCAAACTGCGGAATTTCCTCTCCCGGATGCAGTAAAACCTTCTGCAAATCTATATCATGTATTCTCTCATCAAGCGGCAGTATGTTAAGCCTGCTTCTGTCGAACTGTTCAAACGGCATTTTCTTTTCCTCCGAGTATCATATCTATTATCTCGTCTGATTTTGTAAAATCCGGTATTATGGCGTTAGCGCCGGCATTTATCAGCCTGTTCCTTTTCCATTCATTTATTCCACACCTGTTTTCCTCATCTGTTGCTGCGCCTATCGCCAGTCCTCCCAGCTCCGCTACAAGCTGAACTTCAACATATCCGTCTCCAAAGGAAACGAGCTCATTCGGTTTTATTCCTTCCCGGTTGAGCATGTCTCTTATTACGAGCTCCTTGGAACATTCCGTCATATCCGCATGGGCACCATGTATTCCTCCTGCAAACGCCGTATCGAGTGCAAGGAGCTTTGCCTCATAGAGTACATCTTCCTCATCAGTTCCGCTTGCCAGATAGCACTTTACACCCCTTCTCTGCAGCTTTTTGATAAACTCCGCACATCCCGGAACCTGCCATGCTTCCGGTTTGAGTTCGCCGGAGGCAAGAGCCTGTTTTCTGCCTGCAATTCTTTCTGCAAGTCTTTTCAGATATTCATCCTTATAAACAATCGGCTTCCTATGGGGACCGCCTCGTTTCATCACTTCTTCATCAAGTCGCATGCATTGGAATATGGTCTGTTTTCCGGTAAGCGTGTCGACAAATTCCCTCACAATATATAGAAGCTCTTCGTGACTTTCACCGCTTTCAATTTCTTCCAACACCTCAACAAAATAGGGTATCATGATATCCTGCCAGCCCTGGCGAATTAAACTTACTGTGCCGTCAAAATCGAAGAGAGCATATTTGATATTGTATCCGTCCCATGGTTTAATTATTTCAAAGTGCATATACTTTTTCTCCTGTCAGTCATATTCAAAAATACTGTTTGCCGCCAACATGTACGGTGCTTTACTGAAAAGATCCGTTTTCTGGTTAAGGCTTATTTTCAGTTCTGTTCTATCTATGCCCGGCAAACGTTTATAAATATTCCCCAGCATTTCGTTAAACAGGTTTTCATTTATTCTTAGCCATGGACATTCCAGAACAATTTCCGGAACTCCGTATATATTGATTGCATTCACAATAAGTGTTTCTATATACACCAGAGCATGCCGGAATGCCTTAGCTGCCGGTCTGTCACCGGCGGATGCCTTCTTAGCCATCTCCATAATGTAAGCGTTCTCTCTGTGACTGCTTCCCATCAGCGATTTTATATCTGTGGCGTCAGCTCCGTTGCCCTCAAGGACTTTTATGTATTCCGATATTATTGCCCTGTTGCTCGCATACAGTTCAACGCAGCCGTAATTTCCACAACTGCACGGAGGCCCGTTTATATTTACGGTGGTATGTCCCAGTTCTCCGAACGACTCATTTAGTCCGTGGAAAACAACACCGTTCAAAAAAACGCCGGAGCCTACCCCCTCATCAACAGCGAGAAGTAGCATATCCTTTTCCTGATTTGCTGAGCTCTCAAGCTTGAGACATATTAATGCGGAATTTGTATCCTTGTCCACGAAAACCGGAATTCCCGTCGATTCTTCGAGATATTCTTTTATCGTAACATTCTTCCAGAGTGTTAGATTTGGAATTGACCGGATTATTCCTGTCTTGCTGCTAATCATTCCCGGCGCGGAAACACCAATTGCCTTAATTCTGCTTCTGGATATCCCATACTCATCGAGCATCCTTCTGATTATCTCTGATATTGTCTGAAGAGTCTCTTCAACACCATGGGAGTTATCGAGCGGGAAAAAGACTAAATCAGCTATTTCATTTCCTGCCAGATTGCTTATTCCCACTGTACCGGCTCCCACACGCAGATTCACACCGATGACAAGAAAGGCATCATTATTGAAAATGTATGTCTGCGCCTTTCTGCCGCCGCAGGACTCCGCATGTCCGCCCTCGAGCACGAGATTCCTTTCAACAAGCTCTGCAACAAGTGAATTAACGGTCACGGTGGTCAGACCCGTTTGTTTTGATATCTCCGGTCTTGATATGCCCGGATTGTTTTTCACTGCTTTGAGAACTGCCATCGTATTATTTTTCTTTAAAACGGATGAATTATTCTCCACATCTGTTCCTTTCAAAAAAAACCTTGCAATTTACGCCTCAAAATAGTATACTGTTTGTGCTTAAAACTTTTTTAATCACTTTAATAAATAGCTTTATTTAAATATAAACCCTGAAGTCGTCATTTGTCAATTTATTTTTATTAATTTATTCATTAACACTATTGTACAATCCGACGTATTTATGTTATAATCTGAAGAGTTTATGCGGTATTTGCACTTTAAGTGTGGATATATATTTATTTTCATAGGAGGAAAATATGAAAAAGTTCTTAGCACTTGCACTTGCTCTCGTTATGATCTTTGCTCTTGCAGCATGCGGTCAGAAGGCAGCAGCACCCGCAGCAGAAGAAGCAGCACCTGCAGCAGAAGAGGCAGCAGAAGTTGCAGCACCCGAAGTTAAGAAAATCGGCGTTGTTATCGTTTCCGGTGACCACGGCTTCACAGGTGAATCTGTAAAGCACGCTGAAATGGAAGCCGAAGCTATCGCTGAGAAGTATGCAGGACAGCTTGAAGTTGTCGTAAAGTCTCAGGGTGAAGCTTCCGACCAGATTTCCGAGATTGAAAACCTCATCGCAATGGGTGATGTTGACGCTATCATGCTTTGGCCCACAGAGGGTGAAGCTCTCCGTAGCGCAGCTCAGAACGTTGTAGATGCAGGCATTGACCTCGTAGTTTATGACCGTCTCATCTCCAACCCCACAATCGATGGCGTTAAGGCTCAGATTCAGGGCGACAACACCTTCATCGGTGGCGAAATGGGCAAGTACCTCAACGAGTTCTACGCAGATTACGAAGATGTTCAGTATCTCCGCTTTGTTGGTGATGCTTCCACAGTTACCGAGCAGCGCAGCGGCGGTATGGATGCAGTCCTCGATGCAAAATTCGAGCAGGTTAACGAAACATTCGTAACAGACTGGTCCTCCGAAAAGGCTCAGGAGCAGTTTGAAAACTGGCTCGCAGGCAAGGATGACGCTGAAATCGAAGCTATCGACCTCATTGTAACTCACGATGACGAAATCGTTAATGGTCTCATGAACGCTCTCGATGCATACACAGGAACAGCAGATCTCTCCAACCTCAAGCTCATCACCTCCGTTGGCGGTATTGATGCAACTTGCCAGAAGTTCGAGAACACTCAGCTTCCTGTTAAGTTCGCAACATGGTTCTTCGCACCTTCCTTCATCCGTGAAGCTGTTGACTACACCGCAGAGATGGTTCTCGGTCTTGACTTCTCCGGCACAGCTGAATTCGACGGAGAAATCTACCAGATTCCTTCCTTCTCCATTTCCAATGCAGGCAATGCTCACTATGACTTTGATCAGTACAGAGCAAGCTCCGAGTATGCAACAAGATACTCCATCAGCGATTTCTAATTTAATTTGCTGATAAAATAATGTTATTCCTTGGCCGGCTGAAATCCAGCCGGCCTCTTTTAAAAAGCTAAGCGCTAAGACGAAAGGAAAATTTCTATGCATCTTGAGATGAAAGACATAGTAATGGACTTTGGGCCTGTCCGTGCTGTTGATAATGTCAGTATTGAAATCGATGCCGGGCAAATAGTCGGTCTCCTTGGAGAAAACGGTGCCGGAAAAAGCACCCTTATGAACGTCCTTGCAGGTGTTTATAATCCTACCGCAGGAAAAATCTTCATAGACGGCAATGAAATTACTATGAAAGACGTCCGGACGGCGGACGAACATGGAATTAAGTTTATTCATCAGGAACTTAACCTATGCAATGACCTTAAGGTTTTTGAGAACATGTTTCTCGGCAATGAAATAAGAAAAAAATCAGGTATTCTGGATAAGAAAAAAATGGCAGACGACTGTGCGGCGGTTTTCAACCGCATGCGCATCTCCATAGATCCGGACGCTGTTGTGGGAACACTGTCTGCGGCAGATAAGCAGCTTGTTGAAATCGGAAAGGCTCTTTTGTTCAAGTCTGAGCTGATTATTATGGATGAACCTTCTACCGCTCTTGCTACTCACGAGATTGAAAACCTGTTTGAAATAATGCGGCAGCTGAAATCAGAAAATGTCAGCTTCATTTATATTTCTCATAAAATGCCCGAGCTGTTTGAAATCTGTGATGTTTACTATGTTATGCGTGACGGCAAGCTGATTGGTCATGGACTGTTTAAAGATATTAATGAAGAGCAGATTACCGAAATGATGATCGGCCACCACATTGAAGACAGCGAATTTGCAAATCATGTCTACAGCGCAACCGACAAGGTTGTGCTTAAAGCCCAAAACATCTGCGGCGGTGTGCTTGATGATTTGTCCTTTGATCTTCATGAGGGTGAAATTTTGGCGGTAACGGGACTTCAAGGTTCCGGAAAAGATGACCTTGCGGACATACTTTTCGGAGTCATTGATCATCACGGAACAATCGAAATAGACGGAAAAGTGATGACGGCAAAGTCGAGTGTGCGCTCCGTTAAGAAATATCTCAAGTCCGGCATTAGCATGGTTCCGAGGATGAGAAAGGAACGCGGAATTCACAATGATCTCTCCGTTCTTGATAACATGTCTATGGGATATCTCAACACCCAGTTTAACAAGCTGTTTATCAGCAAAAAAGCAGAAAACTCTCGTTTTGACCGCCAACAGGCTGCAATGTCAATTAAAGTCGGCAACCGTAAAAACCCGATTACATCTCTTTCCGGTGGAAACCAGCAGAAGGTTATCCCGGGAAAATGGCTTGAAAGCGATGCCAAGGTCCTCCTTTTCGACAACCCTACGCAGGGCATCGACGTCGGAACCAAATTTGAAATCTACCATCTTATATTGAAGCTTGCCAAGGAAGGCAAGGCAATAATTGTTTTCTCCGCTGAATTTCCTGAAATATTCAAGGTTGCAGATTCCTGCATTGTCCTCTATAAGGGCAAAGAAAATGCACGCCTGGACAGAGATAATCTGACAGAAAAAAATGTAATGTATTATTCAACCGGATCAAACCTGGAGGGTGTAAATAATGGATAAAATTAAAAAAATCAACGGCAAAACCATACTTGATACAGTATTTGGAGAATACAGCTTTGTGCTGTCATTTATAGTTTTGTGCATCCTTGGCAGAATATTCAACGCCAAGTTCTTCACCTGGAACAATATAACAAACCTTTTCGTGCAGGGAAGCATGATAGGTCTTATTGCAATGGGAATGACTCTGGTCATCTGTGCCGGGCTCATCGACATTTCAATAGGTTCACAGGTAGCAATGATCGGTGGTTTTGGAATCCTTGTTCTGAATGCCACAGGAAGCGTATGGGTTATGCTTCTGTTCTGTATAGCCGCAGGATGCCTTCTCGGTTTAATCAATGGTCTTCTTGTCACTAAGGGGGGCATGCCTCCAATGGTGGCAACTCTCGCCACAATGAGTGCCTGTCGTGCAGTCATAAACTATTACGGCGCAACCGGTCCTTTCACAGTAAGCAAGGATCTTTTTGACTCATTCCGTATGATTGCTGTTGGAAAGGTTTCCATCGGAAGTCTTACCTTCCCGTATCTCATGCTTATATTCATATTTTTCGTAATAGTGTTTGATGTAATCATGAAGAAGACCGCTTTTGGAAAGCATGTCCTTGCAGTCGGTTCGAACGAAAAGAGTGCAAGACTTTCCGGAATCAATGTGGATCTCGTAAAAATAATGACTTTTGTTCTCACAGGTGCTATGTGCGGTATCGCTTCTTTGATGTATGCATCCCGTATGACAGCCGTTGCATCTGCATCCGCCGCTCTCGGCTGGGAAATGGATGCCATAGCCGGAGTCGCTATCGGTGGCACATCAATGACAGGTGGTCGCGGAAAGATAGCTGGAACCTTCCTGGGAATTCTTATGTTCAAGATTATTAACAATATTCTCACTGCTGCAAATATTTCTTCCTATCTCAACGGTGCAATCAGCGCAGCAATAATTGTTGTTGCCGTTCTGCTTCAGAACTTCCAGAACAAAAAATCTGCCTAATTCATAATTAATAAAGGAGTTTGCTATGATAAAAGTTGGTCTTATCGGATGTGGAAAAATAACCGAAGTAAGACATGCTCCGGAATATTTTGAAAATCCTAACTGTGAAATAGTGGGCTATTACAACCCCACCAGAGAAAAAGCAGAGAAGCTTGCCTCTCTGTATGGCGGAAAGGTCTACGACAGTATTGAAGAGCTTCTTGCATCGGACGTTGATGCTGTTTCAGTTTGTGTCCCCAACAGATTCCATGATTCTGTAAGTGTTCAGGCACTCAAGGCAGGTAAACATGTTCTCTGCGAAAAGCCCATGGCTATAACTAAGGAAGGCTGTCAGGCAATGCTCGATGCCCAGAAGGAATCCGGCAAAATCCTTATGATCGGACTTAACCAGCGTTTTGCCAAGGCTCATGTGAAAGCAAAAGAAATTTTTATGAGCGGTGAGCTTGGGAATCTTGTGGCTTTTGAAACGCATTTCTCACATCCGGGCCCTGAAGGATGGACCGGTAAGGCTGATTCCTGGTTTTTCGACAAGAAAACAGCTCAGTTCGGGGCTATGGCTGATCTTGGTGTTCACAAGACTGATCTCCTATACTTCCTGACAGAAAAGAAAATTGTTTCCACGTATGCAGTTTTAGCCACAACAGACAAGAAATTCTCAGACGGTCGTCCCATCGAGGTAGACGACAACGCAATGGCAATTTATGTTAATGAAGATGGCGTTATCGGAACAATGCATGCCGGCTGGACGAATTATGGCCAGGAGGACAACTCCACAAAGCTTTACTGCCAGGGTGGAGTTATAAGGATGTATGATGATCCCGAATATTCACTTATTGTTGAGAAGAAAGATGGCGACATCACAAAATACGACCTTGACAAGCTGACATCCAACAAGGAGCAGACTTCCGGCGGGCGCACAGCAACCGGCGTTATTGATGCGTTTATTGATTCTATTCTCACTGGCATACAGCCGAATGCCTCAGGTGAAAGCGCAATGCATGCAATGAATGTAATTTTTGCAAACCAAGAATCTGCCGCCGAAAAAATGCCTGTTGCAGTTGATTAAAAGGAGTTTATAAATGAGACCTATTACAATAACAACCGGTCAGTATGGAGATATGGGATTTGAGGAGCTCTGCAAAACAATGAGCGAAATCGGATACGACGGTCTTGAAATTGCCTGCCATACTCATCTGGACGCACACAAATACATTTCAGATGCCGAATATAAATATTTTATTGACTCCACACTGAAAAAATACAATCTCAAAGTGTGGGCTCTCGGAGCTCATCTTGCCGGTCAGTGCGTCGGAGACAACTGGGATCCGCGGTTAGACAATTTTGCTCCCTCTGAGCTTTCCGGAAAACCAGAAGAAATCCGTGCATGGGCAATCGAAGAAATGCTCGCCATAGCAAAGGCTGCAAATCTTATGGGAGTCCATATTGTTACATGCTTCCTCGGTTCACCTATTTGGGCCTACTGGTATTCCTTCCCCCAGACGACTCAGGAAATGATAGATGCCGGATATAACCGCATCAAGGAGCTGTGGACCCCTATTTTCGACGAATTCGACAGACTTGACGTCAAATTTGCTCTCGAAGTTCATCCGACCGAGATTGCCTTTGACTACTATAGCACCCAGAAGCTTTTTGATGTTTTCGAACATCGTCCAACTCTCGGTCTTAACTTTGATCCCTCCCACCTTGTGTGGCAAGGTGTTGATCCGTGCCTCTTCCTTCGTGATTTTTCAAATCGCGTGTATCACGTTCACATGAAGGATGTCAAGGTAAAGTTAGACGGTCGTTCCGGAATTCTCGGAAGCCATATTGAATTTGGCGACCTTAGGCGCGGTTGGAACTTTGTATCCCTCGGGCACGGCGATGTTGATTTCGACGGAATCATACGCGAACTCAACGCAATGGATTACCAGGGTCCTCTTTCCGTTGAATGGGAAGACTCTGGGATGGAAAGGATGTACGGTGCAAGGGAAGCCTTTGAATTCGTCAAAGCCTCTGATTTTGAGCCGTCAAAAATTGCCTTTGACTCCGCCCTTAAGAAAGACTAATCCATTTAAACTACTCGCCCGTCTCTATGAGGCGGGCGATTTTGAGGTCATATTATGAATAAAAACAGCAAGCTTTCACCGACAATGATTCTTCTTGCAGCTCTATGTTTTGCAATTTTCATGGTCTATGGCATCTATTTTAACTGCTTCGGAGTCAACGCTTCATCGTCCATGGAATTTTTCAACATAACAGAAGCAAAGCAGGGAATGATAATCACAATTCAGGCAATTGGCTGCTTCATCTTGACTATTCTTCTCGGTCTTTATGGTGAACGTATTAATAAGCTCACCGGAATATCCGCCGGCTGTTTTGTTATGGCAATTGCCGCAATATGCATAGGCACTATCCCGCTGTATGTGGCACAAGGCAGTGGTTACGGCCTTATGCTTCTTTACGCCCTAATTGGCGGAATCGGCTATATATTCATAGATCTGCTTATGAACGGAGTTATCAGCGATGTTTTTCCGGATCACAAGCACACTCTTCTTCCGTTTGTTCACGCATTTTACGGTGTCGGAGCAATGCTGGCGCCTATTCTTGTCTCACACCTTGCAAATCCCGCCGTTCCGTCTTCCTTTGCAAGGCCCTTCCTTGTACTTGGCATTGTACTGATGCCGTTGCTTGTCCTTCTGGTTTCCTCCTCGAGGAAAATTCTCCCGTCTACAATTTATGCCGATATGACAGAACTCCGGCAGCGTGCAGTATCAAACCCGGCAGAGATATTCAAAATTAAATTTGCCTGGTTCTTTCTGCTCACAAGCTTTCTGCATGTATCCTTTCAAAATGGCTTAACCACCTGGCTCACAAAATATGGCTGCGACGTCCTCAATTTGTCGTACGAAAACGCTGCCC
>R03__coassemble_1536_pt1 | contig 10628 bp, 11 predicted proteins | sample R03__metabat2_high_PE_048 | metagenome-assembled genome bin R03
GCTGCACTCTGTCCTGCACGCCTTTAAAACGAGCCCTGTTTCAGAATCTGACGGGGTTCCATCTTCATTATAATAAAGACATAAACCTGAATCACCTATTGAAGCGCCGCGGCTGTTCTTAATCTGTTCTGCACAGTTCTGAACCTTTATAATGGCCATGCTTTCAATTTGAGCAGAGCGGGAATTTTCGCTTGAAAAGGCGAAAACCTTCAGGCATATTGCGGCTGAAAGGGCAAAGACGAGAGTCATAATAATAAATTCAATCTGGGAAAGAACGGCTCTGTTTTTCATGCGGCATCGTCCTTTCTGCCTCTTATGGAAAGCATTAGCTCCTGAGGGCTGCCGGAAGCTGAAGCTTCAAGAGATATGGTGACAAGACCGTTTTCAATGGCAAAATCCACAGGCCCGGACTCCATCAGCTTTTCTCCCGCATCAGGCCCTGCATTTATTCCGTCGAGACAGTATAGCTCCATAAGCCATCCGTCATAGCTATATATGTATGTTGTGAAACCATCACCGTTTATGGTCTCGCTGATGGCAAGGGCATCAACACCACCAAGAGAGGCTATATGCACGGAATCCGGACTTTCTGCGGTCCGCAGCTTTGTGGAAAGATACTGGAGACAGGTGCGCTGATTATAGCTGCTGAGATTTGCGGCAGTGAGCCGTTTGTAAACACCGGCGCCGGAAAGCAGAGCCAGAACAATACACGCGGCAAAAATCCCGAAAACCAGCATAGTCAGGATGCCGTCTATATAATGATTTTCGCTTTTATTTTTCATCAGTCAAGTTCAATTACTGTGATATCCGGCATAAGATTTTCGGCAAAGGCATCATAATGCACGGAATATTTCTCCTCGTCTATTATGAGACCATAATGGTCCTTGAGGTAATCCTATCCCGGAGGATAGACTCCCTCGTCTGCATAGCACACCATGACAGATCGGCGCAGGGCAGTTTCAAGCTGCTGCTTTCCTTCTTCAGAGGAAACACCGGAGGTGTTCTTCAAGGCAGTAAGCAATATTACAGCAGATAGAAGCGTGATAATTAGTTCAACAATTCTTAATTTCATACTCAGTTGTTATCCGATTGCAGACATGATATTGATTAGCGGAAGCATAACAGCAAGCAGAATCAACCCGACCATGACGGAGCTTATTACAACAATGGCAGGTTCGATTTTTCCGACACTTTCCTCAAGAGCGGCATCCCCCTCTTCCGTCATTCTGGCGGCAATTTTTTCCATTGCCAGCTCACCGGCGCCGCTCTTGATGCCTGCGTCAAGGAGCCTGCATTGGGATTTTGGAAGAAGCCCGCTCTCAGATAGCGCCGCTGAGAGAGACAGACCGCCGTTCAGCGCCTCGAGGCATTTTTTGCTGTTTTCCACTGCTTTGGGAAATTCGGCGAGCATAGAGGAAGCGGAGTCAATTGCCTCCTCGGCACCGAGACCGCTGCTCATGCACATGCTCAAAATCTGTGAAAATCTGGCGCATCCAAGCTTTCCGCTCACGCCCTTTTCGCCTTTTCTCTTCCACCACATATTAAGCAGCTTTTCTCTGAAGCCGGCGGAGGAAGCAAAAACAGCAAGTAGGACCACAAATGCAACCAGAAGAGCAATCAGAACAGGAGAAATACTGCCGAGAACGCGGCCGAATCCGAGAAGACCCGCAGCAAGACCGGTAAGACCGCTTCCCAGCTGGGCATAGACGTCATCGAAAATCGGAAGAACATATATAAGCAGAACTGCAATTACAATAAGCATAATAAGAAGAAGTATGGCAGGGTAAAGCAGGGAGGACTTCATCTTCCTGTCTAACGAGGCTCTGTTTTCACAGCCCGCGGCAATAGAGGAAAGGGCTTCTTCAACCTTACCTGTTCTTTCGCCGGCTTCAAGCATGCATGGAATGTAATCCGGAAAACAGCCTGCATTTCTGAAGACAGCCGAAAGGTTTTCCCCCTCATCAGCCTGCTCCGCCATAGGCTCAAGAATTTGGCGATAGCGGCGGTCATCGATATCCTCAACGATGTTTGATAGGGCAGCCGCTTCTCCTATGCCGGCATGCAGCTGATATTGCAGCGCAGAGCAAAGCTCCGCAATGTAATCATTTGTCAGGAATGTGTTTTTCATGAGAAAATCCCCGGTCAGTAAAAGTATTTAGGAAGATAATTATCTCCATCGCCCACAAAATCGGAGGCGCCGGCAGAAGCAAAGGTCGGGTCCATCCGCTGCCAGGAGTTTCCGTCGAAATAAACAACGTTATCCACCCAGCCTGTTCCGTCTGACCAGACACTTATCCATGCGTGATAGGCATCACCCGCATAGCCCACAACCAGCTTGCAGGGCACACCCTGGCTTCGGAGCATTCCGGTCATTAAGGCCGCATAATCAAAGCAGATGCCGCGACCGGTTTCAAGAACATGGTCAAGATCCGGCAGATAGCCGGACTGGACAGTCCGCGCAAGCTCATAGTCGTACTCGAGATTCTCTATGACATACTGATAAACCTGCCGCACCTGCTCCATAGCGTCGCTGCTGCCGGAGCAGAGCACAGCCGCCTGCGTTCTGGTGTTGGGTGCGTCTTTGTAGTTAACATATTGATTTGGCCTTATAAAGGGTGCAAATTCGTCTTCAAGCTCAACGGTGCAGGAGGTGGTGAGAATCATGGCATATTTCTTGTCTTCAACATTTTTGAAGACGGTGATTCGATATTCACCATTGCCATCGGAAAGCGGAAAGGCATTCCATTCTCCGGGAGTGATATTGTATGTATATGTGGTTTCGGGGCCTTCGAGCTGAGTCTTGATTTTCCGGTCGGTTTCTCCGGTGTATTGAACCATGACATAACCCTTGCCGGTATTTGAATAGTCAATGACAGCCAGATCGCTTCTTTCCTCGCAAGTTCCCGGGGCATCTATATCAAGATAAAGATCGATGGCGGCGGGAGCAATCGAAAGAACTCCGGCTTCGTTGGCAATTCCGCTGCCGTCGAAGCTCCCGGAGGACTCCAGAACGGCAGACCCCCCATTTGTTTTAGCCTTTTCAGTGCCGCTTTCGGTGTTGCCACAGGCACAGAGCATGACAGCACAAAGGCACCCGAGGGCAATACTTTTAATTATATTCATCAAAATATATCCTTTTAATTTAATCAATATATTCTACATTATTATGCCGCCGATTTCAATGGAAAAACAAAAAAATGTCCTCCCTTCGGGCGAAAGGAGGACAAGGATGGATGAAAGAATATCAGAACTTGCCGAGTGAACCGGAGTTTTCATCGTTGGGCATATACTCCTCGCGGCCGCCGGGAAGGACAGCATTGAGGATTATACCGACTATTGAAGCAACAGCCAGACCGGAGAGACTTACATCACCAAGGAGAATTGCTCCGTCAGTGGAGTAGTTGATTCCGATTGCAAGACCGATTATGATAGCTGCGACGATAACGTTTCTGCTCTTCTGGAAATCGGTGTGATTTTCAACCATGTTTCTGATACCGATGGCTGAAATCATGCCATAAAGGATAAGGGAAACACCGCCGATTGTGGCTGAGGGCATTGCGGTTATGAGAGCTGCAAACTTGGGGCAGAAGGAAAGGACTATTGCATATATAGCTGCGAGACGGACAACCTTCGGGTCATAAACCTTTGTGAGTGCCAGAACGCCTGTGTTCTCGCCATAGGTCGTGTTTGCAGGAGCTCCGAAGAGAGCTGCAATTGCTGTGCCTACACCGTCTCCGATGAGTGTTCTGTGGAGACCGGGGTCTTCAATGAAGTTTCTTTCAACAGTGCTGCTTATTGCGGAGATATCACCAACATGCTCCATCATGGTTGCAACAGCGATAGGAACGATGGTGATGATTGAGGAGAGAAGAAGTCCGCCGTCTACATTGCCGCCTGCGAAGAGACCGAATACCGTGTCCTCCATCTGGAAGGGGAGACCAAACCAGGCAGCTTCCTTAACTCCGGAGAAGTCAACATTTCCTGTGATTGCAGCCACAAGGTAGGAGGCAATAACGCCGAGAAGGATAGGAACTATTTTAATCATTCCCTTGCCCCAGATGTTGCAGATGATAACAACAAGCAGAGCTACCAGAGCAATGCCCCAGTTGGAGGAGCAGTTGTTGACGGCAGAGGGAGCAAGGTTCATGCCGATAGCAATGATGATAGGACCTGTTACAACAGGGGGGAAGAATTTCATAACTCTCTTGCTTCCGTATACCTTGCAGATAAGAGCAAGTACGAGATAGAGAAGACCCGCACAAGCTATACCGACGGAGGCATATGTGAGAGAAGCTCTCTCTGTGAAGCCTGCTGCAACACCTGCAGCCTTAACGGCAGCATAGCCGCCGAGGAAAGCGAAGGAGGAGCCGAGGAACACAGGAACCTTTTTGCCGGTTACGAGGTGCATAAAGAGTGTTGCGATGCCGGCGAAGAGCAGAGTGGCGGAAACGCTGAGCCCTGTTATAATCGGAACAAGGACGGTTGCACCGAACATTGCAAACATGTGCTGCAGTCCGAGGACAAGCATCTTCGGCGTTCCGAGAGTGCGGGCATCGTAAATGGGTTCGTTGGTGAAGTCTTTTTTCATTTCCATTTTTACCTTTCAAAATAAAATTAATGGCAATTTATACTTCAATCCCCTTTAAGGGAGGAGTATCGGATTTAAAGAGCGGTGAGATAAACTGCGGTTTCATCGTCGTATTCAGGAAGCTTAACCTCTATCATTTCGCTTTTTGACGTCGGGACATTCTTTCCAACGTAATCTGCTCTTATCGGAAGCTCGCGATGCCCTCTGTCTACCAGAACTGCAAGCTGAATGGTTCTCGGCCTGCCGCAGCTTATCACAGCCTCTATTGCGGCGCGGGCTGTTCTCCCGGTGAACAGGACATCGTCAACAAGGATAACATCTTTATCGTTAACGTCAAAGGGAAGCTCCGTTTTCCTGACTGTGGGATTATCTGCCAGATAGGACAGGTCATCCCGGTAAAAGGCTATGTCTATGCTGCCGCAGGGAACATCAACCTCTTCGATTTTGAGTATATTATCTCTTATTATATCGGCAATCGGGACGCCGCGGCGCCTGATTCCCACAAGCTGAATATTTTCTACACCCTTGTTCTTTTCTGCAATTTCGTGGGATATTCTCATGAGGGCACGGCGCATTGCCGCCTCGTCCATAAGCTGGGATTTTATCTTCATAACAGATGACTCCTAAATAAACAAAAATGCCCTGCCGCTTCCGGCAAGACACAAAATGAGCGGGCAAATAGCATCGCCCGGGTTATCATCGGTTTTGCCGGCATCTCTGTACCGGATTAAAATCCTGTTTTCCACGGACGAATATACACCATCCGGGAGCTTATTGCAAGGATTATTTTCAAAAATTTCAATAACATATAACGCGGCCAAAAATATTGCGCCGTTTCTTCCTTTTCGGCAGCATACTTCGGTGGAGCCGTTCACGATAGGTTCACAATTATATGATAACCTCACAGCACTATGAACGTCTATGATTTTGATAAAACGATATATCCGGGAGACAGCAGCTTTCACTTCTGGCTCTTCTGCATAAGGCGCAAGCCGTCTGCATTGCTGGAGCTCCCCCACACAATCCCGACCGTGATCCGATATATATTAAAAAAGGCGACACTTGAAGACTGCAAGAAAAGCTTTATGCGTTATCTTCGCAGAATCCCTGACGCGGAGGCGTATGCGAGAAGGTTCTGGAAAGAAAATGCAGGCAGAATATACCCGTTCTATAGGGAGCGGCAGGAAGACGGTGATGTAATAATATCGGCGTCTCCGGAATTCCTTATTTCAGAAATTTGCGCAATTCTCGGCGTTGCGTGCATAGCAACAAGGGTGGATACAAAAACCGGGGAATTTCTTTCGCCAAACTGCAGGGGTGAGCAGAAGCCTGTCCGCTTTCGGGAGCTGTATCCTGAGGCAGAGGTTGACGAGTTTTATTCCGACTCTCTTTCCGATATACCTATGATGAAGCTTGCCTCTGCCGGCTATCTCGTCAGAAGGGGCAGAATAGCAGAAAAAATAAACTGACAGCAGAAAGGAAAAAAGTATGAATATTCCAAACCGACTGACCGTTTTCAGAATAGCGCTTGTTCCCGTTTTCTGCATTTTGGCTTTTATTGCAAACAAAACCGGTTCTTCGGCGCTTTATCTTGCCTCGGGCATAGTTTTTGCAGCAGCATCGTTGACAGACCTGCTGGACGGGTATCTTGCCAGAAAGCTTGGACTTGTGACAGATTTGGGGAAATTTATGGACCCTCTTGCAGATAAAATGCTCACAACAGCGGCGCTGCTTTTCATGATGAGGGAGGGCGTTTGCAGTATTGCGGTGCTTGTGCTTATTCTTTCAAGAGAGTTTGCCGTTTCGGGGCTCAGAATGCTGGCAGCGTCCCGGAAGGAGAGCAAGGTGATTTCCGCCGGCATATGGGGAAAATTAAAAACAGCCTTTCAGATGCTCACAATAGCGGCATTTTATTTCGGTGCCTCGCTCCTTGCAGATAATCAGATTTTCCGCGCGTCAGTATATTATTCCTGCTGGATATGCGCGGCAATGGCGCTTGTTTCAGGCGCAGTATATTTTGCAGACCATATAAAGATTTTTAAAACAGCATAAATATCCTCGCTCTAAAAATGCAGTTTGCTGTTGACTTTTAGCCGAATAAACAATATATTATTTTAAGCAGTTAAAGCAAACTTATTGCTGGTGAGGAGAGAAATAATGAGAAAATTTTCAGTAAAGTCAATTGTAGCAATTGGAATAGGAGCGGCGCTGTTCTTTGTGCTGGGCAGATTCGTTTCAATTCCCAGTCCTGTTCCGAATACAAATATTTCAACGCAGTATGGCCTTCTCGGCTTTATGGCGACACTTTTTGGCCCGATTGTCGGACTTCTCATAGGTCTTATCGGCCATGCGCTTATTGACTTCAGCTATGGCGGAAGCTTCGGCGGAATCTGGTGGAGCTGGGTTATAGCATCTGCGGTTTGCGGCCTTATCATCGGAATGATGACGAAAAAGGTCCGTCTGTGGGACGGGGCTTATGGCAAGAAGGACGCGGTTCGTTTCAACGTCGCGCAGATTGTGGCTCATATAATCTGCTGGTGCGGCATTGCCCCGGCACTTGATGTTCTTATATATCAGGAGCCCACCGAAAAGCTTGTGGCTCAGGGATTAATGGCAGCGGTTGCAAACATTATTACGACTGCAATCATAGGAAGCCTTCTCTGCTGGGCATACGCAAAGGCAAAACCCCGCAAGGGCAGCCTTAAAAAAGAAGACTGATAAACAGGGAGCCGAAAAACGGCTCCCAATTTGATTTGTTTATGGACAATGAAGTAATATTAGAATTTAATAATTACGGCTTTCAGTATAATGCGCAGCAGGAGCCCACGCTGTTTAATATAAGCTTTACTCTGAGGAGAGGAGAAAAACTCCTCATTGCAGGTCCTTCCGGCTGCGGGAAATCGACGATTGTGCACTCCATCAACGGGCTTATCCCCTTTTCTTACCAGGGAGAACAGACGGGCAGTCTGAAGCTTGCAGGCAGAGAAACAGCCGAAATGAGCGTATTCGAGATTTCAAAGTATGTGGGCACCGTGCTTCAGGATACCGATGGGCAGTTCGTTGGGCTTACCGTCGCAGAAGATATAGCGTTCTCCTTGGAAAACGACTGTGTCGCCGGGCAGGAGCTGTATTCAAAAGTACTGAACGCAGCTAAAAAGGTGGGAATAGACGATCATCTCCATCATGCACCGACGGAGCTTTCGGGAGGCCAGAAGCAGCGGGTTTCTCTTGCCGGAGTTATGGTGGACGATGTGGATATCCTGCTTTTTGATGAACCTCTTGCAAATCTTGATCCTGCAACCGGGAAACAGGCAATTGAGCTCATAGACAATATTCAAAAGGAAACGGGAGCTGCCGTTATTATAATCGAGCACCGGCTTGAAGACGTTCTTTGGCGCAGTGTGGATAGGATAATTCTTATGAATGCCGGGCGCATTGTTGCAGATGCAGAGCCTGATGCGCTGCTTTCAACGAACCTGCTTGCAGAAAACGGAATAAGAGAGCCCCTTTATCTGGCGGCTATGAAATATGCGGGAGTTGAAATAACGCCTGAAATGCACCCTCGGAGCATCAGCGAAATAGAAATTTCAGAGGATGCGAAGAAGAAGCTTAAAAAATTATATTGCAGCGGAGAACCGAAGCCAAAAAAAACAAACGAAGAGCTTCTGCTTGAGGCTGAAAACATACACTTTTCCTATGAAAAAAGCGGACCTGTAATCAAGGATTTAAGCCTGAAAATAGGAAAAGGCGAAATGCTAGCCATTGTAGGCACAAACGGAGCGGGAAAATCAACCTTTTCAAAGCTGCTCTGCGGATTTGAAAAGCAGCAGCGGGGAACGGTCCGCTTAAACGGGGCTGATTTAGCAGACCTTTCAATTAAAGAAAGAGCCGAGCACATAGGCTATGTTATGCAGAACCCGAACCAGATGATATCCAAGGTCATGATATACGATGAAGTGGCGCTGGGGCTCAGAACAAGAAATGTGCAGGAGGAGACTGTCGCTGAGCGGGTTGAAGAAGCTCTCAGAATATGCGGCCTGTGGCAATTCAGAAACTGGCCCGTTTCCGCACTGAGCTACGGGCAGAAAAAGAGAATGACGATTGCATCAATCCTGGTGCTGAAGCCTGAGCTCATTATTCTTGATGAGCCCTCGGCAGGTCAGGATTACCGCCACTATACGGAAATCATGGAGTTTTTGAGAGAATTAAACACCCGCGGAATCACTGTTGTTCTGATAACACACGATATGCACCTCATGCTGGAGTATGCATCGAGGGCGGTCGTATTCAACAACGGAGAGATTATTGCCGATGATAAAAGCTCCGTAATCCTAACAAGCCCGGAAATTATCGCCGGAGCAAGCCTGAAGGAAACCTCACTTTATGAGCTTGCCCTGCGCAGCGGAATAGAAGACCCGGCAGCATTTGTTCAGAGCTTCATAGATTATGAGCGGGAGGAATTCCGGTCATGATTAATCTTTTCAACTATATAGAACGGGAATCTCCTATCCACCGCTTAACGGGAGCCACGAAGCTTCTCTGCCTTATTTTATACAGCACGGCAGGCATGATTACCTTCGATACCAGACTTCTTGTAATTCTCGCCGTTATGAGCTTTGTGCTGCTGAGAATTTCAAAAATACGATATAGAGATATTTCGTTTATTCTGAATTTCACAGCAATCTTTATGCTGTTCAATAATGTGCTGATTTATCTTTTTTCGCCGCAGTACGGCGTTGAAATATATGGAACAAAGCACCTGCTTTTCGGAGGAACGGGGCACTATGCGCTGACGCTTGAACAGCTTTTCTATCACCTGAATCAGGTTTTGAAATACCTTTCAATGGTGCCGGTCGTGCTTCTGTTCGTATGCACGACAAATCCGTCGGAATTTGCAGCATCGCTGAACAAAATAGGTGTTCCCTATTCAATTGCGTATTCTGTCTCTATTGCCCTCAGATACATTCCCGATATTCAAAAGGAATATCACGACATTTCCCAGGCGCAGCAGGCAAGAGGAATAGAAATGAGCCGCAAGGAAAATATATTCAAAAGGCTTAAAAGCGCAGGAGCGATTTTAATCCCTCTTATTCTCTCGAGTATGGACAGAATTGAAGTGATATCCAATGCAATGGAGCTGAGGGGCTTCGGGAAAAACAGAAAACGCAGCTGGTATATGGCACAGCGCTTTTCAAAGGCGGACATAGGCGCCATTATTTTCTGCGTATTCCTTGTGGCAGCTGCCGTTGGCTTGAACCTTGTGAACGGAGGGCGGTTCTGGAATCCCTTCGTTTAACGGAAAAAGCTTTATACTCAATAGCACAGTGAAGAGAGGTTTTCAAAGTGGATGCCGAAGAGCTTTATAACAGCATAGAAAAATATTCCCCCTTCAATGAGCAGGAGGAAAAGGACAAAGCATTAATTCTGCAATTTCTAAGAGAAAATTCGGATGCCTTCCAAAGAAGCAACAAAATTGCTCACATGACCGCCTCCTCCTGGGTTGTAAACCGCAGCCGCACAAGGGTGCTGCTTGCCTATCATAAAATATACGATTCATGGACGTGGACTGGCGGCCATGCCGACGGAGAGACGGATTTGCTGTCTGTTGCCATGAGGGAGGTCCGGGAGGAAACGGGAGTTGAAAACGTGCGCCCCCTGAGCCGGGATATATACTCTCTCGAGGTGCTGACTGTTGACGGGCACGAGAAACGGGGAGAATATGTGCCGGGCCATCTGCACCTGAATATCACATATCTCCTTGAGGCTGATGAAAACGACCCTCTTTCAGTGAGAGAGGAGGAAAACCGCGCTGTGGGCTGGTTCGGGCTTGATGAAGCGCTTGAGGTCTCATCGGAGCCATGGTTTAACGAGCGAATATTCAAAAAACTGAACGCAAAGCTGAAGGCTTTTTCAAAGCAGTTCACTGACGAAGAGCTTGAGCAGGTCTCCGGCGGGCTTAACACTCCTCATATACGAAAGTAAAAGAAAAAACAAAGCTCTCGCCAACACGGCCGGGAGCTTTTGAATTACTGTTATGCAA
>R03__coassemble_1543_pt1 | contig 10580 bp, 11 predicted proteins | sample R03__metabat2_high_PE_048 | metagenome-assembled genome bin R03
TATCATTTCGCATACGCTGTCTATTCCCCAGCACTCCAAAAGCCAGTTATTGAAGTTTGCATAGTTGTTTGCAGGAGTATTCCAGATAACTGCTCTGAGCTTTATTGTTTTGGGGCATATGCCGGCAGCCACATGCTTTTCGAGAAGCGCATTCACCTTTCGGTCGTTTTCAAGAGCTTGTGTCTTGCCGCATACGCATTGATGCTCGAAGATGCGGTACAGCCAGGCTGAGGATCCTGTGTGGGGAGGAATTTCTGTCCTGTTCAGCTCCCATTTTTCGAATTTGCATTTGTTCTGCTCATTCCAGATTTCGCACGCCTTTTTCAGGGCATCATAGTCGCATTTGTTTCCGGTGTGCTTTTCGATAAATTCAACGGCGCTTTTGAACTCCTCCACCGCATAATCCTGCACCTCGTCTCTCGTCCAGCGAAGGGGAATATTAAGAGGCAATGTGGGCAGGCCATGGCGGCGGTCCTGGATGGGAGTCGTCATTATGCTGCCTGCGCAGGGCATATTGGAGGTTATCATGCTGCAGCCGATTTTCGGATAGTCGTCTTCTATGGCAAGTCCAGCCTCGAAGGAGGGCAGCGGGCACACATCTGCCGGCAGACCGTATATCTCTGATTCGCTTATATAATGCACCGGGCTGTGCTGATTAATAAGTGAAGGGAGATACATAGGAACCATCTGATAGAGAATAACCTTGTTATCAGGGAAGCCCGCAGCAACAAGCGCCGGAATAAGCTCGTCTATGCAGATTATTTTTTCGCTGAGCTTTTTCGCCTTTTCACTGCCGGGGTGGAGATTTTCATCAGCACTGAAGATGGTGGTGAGAAGGTCTGTTACCACCTCAGCCAGATAATTGAGATTGTTTCTTGCAGCTCTCAGCCCTGCGCCCCGCTGGCCGGAGGAGACTCTGTCGAAAAAGGAGGGAACAGTCAGATATGTGTACATCCAGCGGTATCTGAAAAGCCCCTTAACATTCTGGATAAGATGGCTGAAAAGCCATTTAATAAGGATACCCCACAGCCTGCACCACTGAGTGTAGTCATACCAAGTGTCTTTAAGCCCGCGCCACTCACGGTGTTTGAAAATGGCGGTTTTTGGCTGCAGATTATATGCAACTCCCCTTTTCATTATTTATTTCCCCCTTCCTGAAGCTTTTTTATTTCGAGACTTTCCATAAACGCCTGAATTCTGGTGGAAAGCTGACCGGAACCGCGGACTATATATTCCCTGTCTATTCCTATGGTGGGTATGCCGTATTCCTCTTTCATAATCTCTGTCCCCAGCATACGCTCATACCCCCAGAAGTCGCAGAATTTAGCCTGCTCGTATACAATTCCGTCTGCCCGATATTCCTTAACAAGGCTGGCAAGAAGCTCCTTCCTTCCGGATACCTTCTCTTCGGACATAAATCTCGGGCACTGGTTTGTTTCCAGATAGTATCTGCATATCTGAGTTAATACATCCTCGGTTTCGTTAAGGGGTATTTCCTGCCTGCCGGGTATTGAACCGAAGCAGTATCTGTCTGCCACAACGCAGCAGCGGCAGTTTTCAAGGATTTCTGAAAATGCGTAATCGTCGAGCTCGCTTCCGATTACAACGACTCTTGCTCTCCACCTGTCTTTCTCGTCTCGCTGACGGGATTTCAGCTCTTCAAGAGTTTCCCTGAGATATGGGAGAATAAGATATGTGGGGCAGGTGTAGCTCACAAGAGATATTATATGGAATTCACGGGGTGTGATTTTGGGGTTATCTTCTTTTCGCAGGTCTGAAATTTCGCCAAATATGCGGCACAGCTCATTGTGCTCTGCAACGGCGCTTCGCATGCTTTCCTCTGAAAAATCTATGCCGAAATCCCGGCTGAGAGGCTCGATAAACTGCTTTTTTACCTGCTCGGTATAGAACTTGATTCCATGGGGCGTCACCTTCATGGGGGCATCGATTATTCCGTATGAAAACTTTTCGTTTTCAATAAGCTTGAGCTCGTTTATATTTTCAACGACTCTGACCATCTGCTGGCATGTATCTGAGGAGGCATAGAAATCGAGAAAATTATACCCGCCCTCGAAGGCTCTTTCAAAAAGCGCACGGGTATACCCGCAGATGAAGCTCGTCATATAATACTGGCTAATATCAAGTGAGCCGGTGTTGGGAGCTCTGAGACGCACGGAAAAGGCATTTCCGCAGTTGAGGAGCGCCTCCGGCACATAATAGCACGTGTATCCCACGGCAGTTTTTTCCTCTTCCTTAGCCTTCTGAACAAGCTCATTGTTCGCCTGCTCAAGCAGCTCCTCGAAAAAATGAATGTATTTTAAATCTTTCATAAGCACCTGCCTGTTTATTTATTTTTGCATATTTTACTATATTTTCATTATAAATACAAGACAGCGGCTATGCAACTGCCTGCTTTGAGCTGCGTAACCGCTGTTATTTTTATATAATTTGAATTATTCAGACAGAGGTAGTCACTGCGCAGTTTCTGCCGTTTTCCTTTGCCTGATAGAGACAGGCGTCTGCCATCTTGCTGAGCTGAATTGTGTTCATAAGCTGCTCTGACGAAACAGATGCCATGCCTATGCTGATAGTAACGGGAATTTTTTCTCCGTTATATTCAACAACCAACTTGCCAAACTCCTTGCAGAGCTTATCTGCAAATTCGGAATCAAATTTGCCGCTGTTATCGAAAATTGCAAATTCCTCTCCGCCCCAACGGCAAACCTGGCTACCTGAAATTTCCTTCAGCCGCTTGACGCTTTCTATCAGCACCTGGTCTCCTGCATCATGACCATATTTGTCGTTTACTCTTTTGAAATTATCAAGGTCTCCTATCATGAAGCTGACTTGATTTCCATTTCCGCTGAGAAGCTGGGCATTTATCATATCGAAGAAGCCTCGCCTGTTGAGAGCACCGGTGAGTGGATCGTGTGACATGAGAAACTGATAGTTGCTAAAGGTCTTCCATCTTATAAATTCAAGGAAGAGTGCGAGCAAATACGCCGCGGTATAAAGCAGTGGGAAGCGCATCTTGAAGGAATCTGAGTATTCATACTGCAGGATCGCATTACCAAAGGGCGTCCATAACAGTATGACGAGAATAATCATCATAACTCCGCACAAAAGACTTCCTTCTCTAATCTGATAAAGAAGAAGGCTGCAGGCGGGAAGAAGCACAATCCATATAGCACTGAAACCCTCAGGGTTTCCTGATATTAGAAAGTATATGAACAGGAAGAGAAACTCTGCCATAAAAAGGTATTTTGAAACCTTTCTTGGCGCACCCCCTCTGTTGTACATAAGGATGTTAACAAAGCATAATGCTGAAAAAACACCGGTTGCAACCGTCAGCATGCCTTTGTGGGTGACGATATTAAGCACAGTCATGAAAAAAGCCACAACACAAAGTATTGTATATGTTACTATGTATTGCGTGGAAAGTCTCTTTTCATCGTCTGAAACCAGGTCGCTGAATCGAGTATTTATTTTTTCAAACAAGGATTTAATCACAATCAGCGCTCCCTCGTAATATTCCAAGATTATTACGATAATTGTAACATAAGGTTACAAAAAAGTAAATACAAAAAAACAAATTGCGAGCAATTTTTTTACTGCTCGCAATTTAATGACTTAATTACTCTGCAGCAGGCTCTTCTGCTGGTTCTTCGTCTGCAATTTCCTCTGCGGGAAGTGTCTCCGGTGCGATGAGAGCACGGATGGAAAGAGAAACCTTCTGCTTTTCGTCGTCTATAGCGGTGATTTTAACGTCTACCTCATCGCCGGTCTTTACTACATCGGAAACCTTATCCACACGGCGGTCTGCCAGCTGGGAAATATGAATAAGACCATCTACTCCGGGAATGACTTCTGCGAATGCACCGAAGTCCATAAGCTTTACGACCTTGACTTTTGCAATATCTCCAACCTTGTACTGCTCGTTGAAAAGCTTCCAGGGATTTGCATCGGGATCCTTGAGACCGAGAGAAATGCGGTGTGCTTCCTTATCGAAGCCGATTACATACACCTTTACCTGGTCTCCTACGGAAACAACATCAGAGGGATGCTTAACTCTGCCCCAGGAAAGCTCTGTGGTGTGCACCATTCCGTCTATTCCGCCGATATCTACAAATGCGCCATAGTTTGTGAGGGACTTGACTGTTCCTAAATACTGCTTGCCGATTTCGATTTCGTTCCAGATTGCTTCTGAAAGAGCCTTGCGCTCCGCCTGAGCAGCTCTGCGGATTGAGCCGACAACGCGCTTGCGGGCCTTATTTGCCTCTGTTATCTTCAGCTATACGTTCTGCTTGAGAAGCTGAGCAAGATCTGCTTCCTTGGGAAGATCAGACTGGGAAGCGGGAACGAATACGCGGACACCCTTAATGTTTACTACGACTCCGCCTTTGTTTTCTTCAACGACTGTTCCTTCGAGAACCTCGCCGCTGTCTACTGCAGCTTCGATTTCATCCCAGAACTTCTTTGCGTCAAGACGCTTCTTGGAAAGCTGTGCTGTTCCTTCTACGTCGTTAACACGGACAACAATTGCTTCGATTTCGTCTCCTACCTTGACGATATCTTCTACCTTTTCGCCGGCTGCCAGGAACTCTTCTGTGGGAATAAAGCCTGAATACTTGGTTCCAAGATCAACGGATACTTCTGTGCCGTTGATGGCAATTACAATACCGGTTACCTTCTCTCCATTATATATAGGCTTGAGTGAATCCTCCAGCATTTCGTCGAAAGACATCTCCTCAGCAGAATTTTCGATTTTAATCTCGTCGCTCATTTTGTTTACTACCTCCTTAATTATCCACTCCGGGCTTGAGGCTCCGGCTGTTATCCCCACAGCTTCACAGCTCTTAAGAGCTTCCATATCCAACTCAGATGCGCGCTCTATGAACTGCACATTTCTGCAGTGTTCTTCGCAAATCTGGGCGAGATGTATGCTGTTGGCGCTGTGCTTTCCTCCGATGACTATCATGCCATCGCACTGTGTTGAAAGCTGCTGTGCCTCACTCTGCCTTGTAAAAGTGGCATCGCATATTGTATCAAATATTTTTGAATTTGTACACATTTTTTTTATTAAATCGGAACATTCGTTAAAATTTCCATGAGTCTGGGTAGTTTGGACCACCAAAGTTAGCATCTCTGAACAAATTTGGCTGTTTTTATCAAGCCATTCCTTGAGCTCTGAGGAATTTTCAAAAACAGCACACTCTCTGCACCAGCCTCTTATAGCTTCAACCTCCGGGTGATTGCGCATGCCGATTATAATCACAAATCTGCCTTCAGCTGAGGCATTTGTGACAATCTTATGGATAGCCTTCACCTTGGGGCAGGTGGCATCGTGAATGATTCCGCCCTTTGCTTCTATATCTTCATACACAGACTTTGCAAGTCCGTGAGCCCTTATGAGAACATGCTCTCCCTCTGACAACTCAACAACGGAGTTTATGACCTTCATACCTTTGCCGCTGAGATAGTCTATTACATCCTGATTATGAATCAGCTCTCCGTATGAGCAGCAGCTGCCAACTGCTTCAATCAGCTTCTCCGCCATATCTACGGAGCGGCTCACTCCGAAGCAGAAGCCTGCCGAAGCGGCTAATATAAGCTTTCTCATAGCTTTTCAACAACAAGGTCGCAGAGAACTCTGAAGCTCTCTTCAAAATCTATGTCACTTGTATCTACAAGAATTGCATCGTCAGCCTTTCTGAGGGGTGCTGTTTCTCTGTGGGTATCCTGGTAGTCACGGTATTCTATGTCTTTTAATACCTCTTCAAAGGTGGTTTCAACGCCTTTCTGCTGAAGCTCGAGAAGGCGCCTCCCGGCGCGAACCTCTGATGAGGCGGTCAGGTAAATTTTGAGGTCAGCATCGGGAAGAACTACTGTGCCTATGTCTCTGCCGTCCATAATTACATTATATTTTTCTGCAAAGCTTCGCTGCATGTTCATAAGGAAATCACGGCATGAGGGATGGGCGGATACATCTGAGGCACATATTGAAATTTCCGGCTGGCGGATTGCATCGGTCACATCATCGCCGTTAAGAAGCATGTGCTGAAGCCCGCTGTCGTCGTATTTGATTTCTATGTTTATATTAGGAAATGCTGCTGAAACAGCCTTTTCGTCCTTTCGGTCTATATCATGGTTATAGCAGTAAAGACCGACTGTCCGGTATATAGCCCCGGTGTCTACATACACAAAGGAGAATTCCTTTGCAAGGCGCTTGGAAAGAGAGCTCTTCCCTGCCCCTCCGGGACCGTCTATGGCAATTGAAAAATATTTTGAGTTATTCATATTCCTTACCTTTCAAAACTGACTGACCTGCAACGAAGCCGGTTGACCAGGCAATCTGGAGATTAAAGCCCCCGGTATATGCATCAAGATTGAGAACCTCTCCTGCAAAGTAGAGACCTGATACAAGCTTAGACTCCATCGTGCGGGGATTTACCTCCTTTGTGTCTACTCCGCCGGAGGTTATAATTGCCTCTGCTATGGGGCGCTTGCCGCTTATCCTCACCGGAAATGCCTTCAGCAGAGTCCTTAAAGCAACCCGCTGCTCACGGGTTATTTCGTTTGCCTTAGTGTCTCCCGGAATGCCGCTGAGCTCAATTACAACGGGAATCATGGATTTTCCAACAAGCCCGGGCAGGACGTTCCGGAATTCTTTGTTTTTGTATTCATCGAAATCCCGCAAAAGCCGTGCGTCCAGCTTCTTTTCATCTAATGCAGGCTTGAAGTCTATTTCGAGACGATAGCTGCTCTTATCCATATTGCGCATGTGGGCGCTGGCAGACAGAATAAGAGGTCCGGATACGCCGAAATGAGTGAACAGCATTTCTCCCTGCTCACGGTATATGAGATTATTGTCTTCATAAGCGCGAAGAACCACATTTTTCGGAGCAAAGCCCTGAAGCTCCCTGCAGTATGAATCCTGGCTTTCAAGAGGAACAAGCGACGGCATTGTGGGGACTATGCTGTGCCCGGCAGTTGCTGCAAGTTTATACCCTGAGCCATCGCAGCCCGTCAGCGGGTATGAAAGGCCGCCTGTGCATATAACTGCGGCTGAGCAGTCTATTTCTCTGTTGTCTCCCGTTATTACATAGCGTACTTTGCCGCCGTAGCAGTTGAGCTTCTTTGCAGTTGTTCTCATGAAATGCACTCCTGATAAAGTGCACCGATTTACAAGAAAATCTGCGATATCATCTGCTTTATCGCTCACAGGAAAAACGCGGTTTCCCCTTTCTATTTTAAGCGGTACGCCGCCGGATTCAAAAAATGCCATAACATCCTCAGGAGAAAACCGGCTGAGCGCGGAATAGAGAAAGCGCCCGTCTCCCGGAATATTCTTCATAACGGTGGAGACATCGCATGCGTTTGTGACGTTGCATCGACCTTTACCCGTTATCCGAAGCTTTCTGCCGGGTGTGCTGTTAGGGTCCAGTATTATAACATCAAGGCCGCGCTCTGCTGCGTTCAGTGCGCACATAAGCCCTGAGGCGCCTGCGCCTATAACCAGCACATCACACTTGAGATTCGCCATTCTTTTCCTCCTTAAGGCTTCTGACCTCAGCTTCAGTGAGGTAACGCCATGTGCCCTTTTTTAAATCGCCAAGCTTCAGCTGCCCCTCGCTTATTCTCACAAGGCGGTATACCTTCATTCCCGCATTTTCGCATATTCTTCTCACCTGATGGTTTTTCCCCTCGTGGATAGATATATCATATACAGCACTATCACCATCTGACTCAATAAGGGTTACTTCAGCAGGAGATGTCATGCGCCCATCAATTTCGATAGGCTTTGTCATGACAGACACGGCATGAATAAAACCGGAGCCCTTGACATATACCCTGTATGTTTTCACCGTTTCGCCTGATGGGTGCATGAGGGAATTTGCCAGCTGCCCATCGTTTGTGAAAAGGAGGAGCCCCTCTGAATACATATCCAGCCTGCCTACAGGATAAACGCGCTCCGGTACTTCTGAAACAAGCTCCATAACGGTGCGCCTTCCCTGCTCATCCTTAACGGAGGTTACGTATCCCTTCGGCTTATTGAGCATCACATAACACTTTTCAGGTTCTGATGAGGGAAGCTTTTTCCCGTCTATAATTATAACATCGGTTTGAGGATCTGCCTTTTCGCCGAGAGCTGCCACGCTTCCGTTGACCGTTACCTTTCCCTGGGAAATAAGCTTTTCAGCGGCTCTTCTGGACATTAGTCCCGAGGCTGATATTATTTTCTGAATTCTTTCCTGCATAAATTCTCCGCATTAATATGCACCGCCGTGAAATTTGGCGGTGCATGTGGAATTTTATTGATTATTCCTCTTTATTGGTGTTGTTGATGAATGCATCAATACGATCCATAACCTGAGGTACGAGATCGATAAGGCGATCTATTGTATTGGATGCGGGAGGTGTGACATTAACCATTCTCACAACACCGTCTTTAACCACCAGAAATCCTGTGGGCTCCACTTTTACGCCGGTGGCATTTCCGCCGCCGTAGGGCTGCTGGGCTGTGCTTCTCTTCTTGCCAAGCTCAATTCCGCCGCCACCAAAGCCTACGCTGATTTTGGAAATGGGAACGAGAGTAATTCCGTCCGGAGTGGTGATGGGCTCGCCTGCTACTGTGTCTACCTGAAGCATGTCTTTCACATTCTTCATGGTGGTTTCCATCAGATTACCGATGGGATTTGTCTTTTCAACATTATCCATTATTATATCTTCCTTTTATTTTTATAAATTTTTTATTAGATTTAAGTTAAGCTGCAGACTCGGAAGGCTCACCTTCGGCACTTGCTTCTTCCGGGTTTTCCTTCTTTGATTTGACTTTCTCAAGCAGTGCAGATATCTTTTCGGAGCGCTCGTCGCAGATAGCCTTTTCTTCAAGATACTCCTGCTTTCTGAACAGCTTCATCCATATCCAGCGAACCTTGTTGCTTATAATAATTCCCAGAGCGCCGAACAGGATAGTATTTATCATGCGGAATATTGCGCCTATTCTCAGCACAATTGCAATACCAAAATCAAGGACAAATTCTTCGCATGTGAAATCAATGTCTGTTCTCACGCTGAGATCCTTGCATCTGAATCGCTCTTTGCACAGCGGGCCTACTGCAGAAATCACCGCATTCACATATGCAAAGCGCTTTGCAGTATCGTATGGGTCTTTGCCGGTGGCAACATAGTCAAAAAGGAATCTGTCTACATTGAAGCCGTGATTGAATTTTTTAAAGCCCTTAATTACCTTCTTCAGGAGACCGAGAATTTCTTCTCCGCTGAAGTTCAGGCTCAGCTTCTTTTTCGGCTTATCCTTCTTTTTTCCCTTCTTTTCCTTTTTGGGCTTTTCCGGTTTTTCTTCCTTAGGCTTTTTCTCTTTTTTCGGCTTTGACTTCCCGGATTTCTTTTTCTTCGGGAAAATCTGAATCAGCATGCCGCAGCATTTCAGTGACAGGCTAAATTTCTTATCGACATAATTTATATCTACGCCGACAGTTATCATGCATATCAGAAAAATGATGAGCGCTATAATTCCGATAATTTTAAGCGCAAGCAATCAAATATCACTCCCATCTGTTTTAATTTCGTATATAGGCTGTTCGCTATTCTGCAGTGCTTCAATTTGAGACTGAAGACTGCTGATTCCCTCTGTGTTAGTCAAATCAGGAAGAGGCGGAAGCTCGCTTAAATCAGATATCCCCATTGTTCTGAGGAAAAGATCGGTTGTGCGATACAGAGAAGGTCTGCCTGGCGCCTCGAGCCGCCCGCTTATTTCTATAAGCCCTCTGTCTGCCAGAGAACTGACTGTGTATGAGCTGTCTACTCCCCTGATTTTATTTATATAAGCCAATGTTACCGGCTGAAAATATGCCACAATAGAAAGAGCCTCTACCGATGACTGGGAAAGCACTGAGGGTTTTCTCTGCTCCAGCACCTTGGCAACCGCTGACGCATGTGCAGGCGCAGAGCACATCTGGAGCTTATCTCCTATTTTCAGGACTGTTATACCATGATTTTCTTTTTTTAAAGCTTCAGAAAGCTCATTCCAGGCGGAAAGGACCTCGTCTTCTGATATCTCAAGCACGAGAGAGAGGCGCGCAACGGGGATCGGGTCCCCCGCGGCAAAGAGAAGAGCTTCCAGAGCTGAACAAATGTCCGTCATATTTTATCTTCCAACTGATCTATTATTTCGTCTACATCTCCTCCGGTAAAGGAGAGCTCGTATCCCTCACCGTCTCTGGCAAAGGAAATATATATGCTTCCCATGCTGCACAGCTCCAGCACGGAAATGAAGGTTGCTACGATTTCTGATTTTGAATTGCACTCTGAATACAGCTCGCTGAGACTGATGTTTCTCAGCTTGAGGCGGCTTAATATATGGCGGCTCTTGTCTTTTATACTGTATGTCAGCTTCTGGGGGATTGCAGAATCGAGCTTTTCTGTGTCTCTTATTTTTTCGGGAGTTGTGAACATTCTGACAAAACCTGCAATAAGCTCTACAGACTTGTGTGAAAACTCATATTCACGGGACTGCTTCGTCGGCACCACAGGGGAATATGAATAATAAAGAAATCAGT
>R03__coassemble_1602_pt1 | contig 10323 bp, 10 predicted proteins | sample R03__metabat2_high_PE_048 | metagenome-assembled genome bin R03
AAATTGATACCGTTCAAAACAAAGAAAAACTGCTTGAAACAATAGCCGCATACTCGGAGGTTTATGATTTTGATGCGGTAATTCCGGTTTCTGCTCTTAAGGGCGGCGGAGTCGATGAACTCCTGGAGGAGATAGACAGATATTCAACCGAAGGTCCCATACTTTTCCCTGATGACATGATTACCGACCAGCCTGAAAGGCAGATATGCGCAGAGCTTATACGCGAGAAGCTTCTACGCTGCCTTGATAAGGAAATACCTCATGGAACAGCAGTTGAGATTTCAAGATTTGCAGAGCGGGATGATGGAATAATAGATATTGAAGCCACAATTTATACGGAAAAGAACAGCCACAAAGGCATAATAATCGGTAAAAAAGGTTCCATGCTTAAGAAAATAGGAGAACAGGCACGGCAGGATATGGAGGATTTTCTGGGAACAAAGGTTTTTCTGCAGACGTTGGTGAAGGTTAAGGAAAACTGGAGGGACAGCGAAATTCAGCTGAAAAATTTTGGATTTAATAGAGACTGATGGCGGGTTATTCAAAGAAGGATGCTCTGATATTAAGAGAAGTGAAATACAAGGAGGCAGACAGACTGCTTACTGTTTTCAGCGCTGATGATGGAATATTAACTCTTAAGGCGCCGGGTGCTCTGCGAAAGAACAGCAGGCTGGGGGCTGCAACACAGCAGCTTACATATTCTGAGCTCACAACCTTCAGCAGAGCCGGCTTTACCAACATAACCGAGGCATCGGTGAAGGAGGAGTTTGCCGGGCTGAGGAAGGACTTTTCGGGATTTGCGTTGGGATGCTATTTTGCCGAATGCATAGAAGCTCTTGTTCCGACGGAGACTCCGGACAGAGGTGTTCTGCAGCTTGCGCTGAACTCTCTTTATGCACTGAGCAGAAATCTTTATAATCCTCTGATTATAAAAGCTGTGTTTGAGCTCAGACTAATGTGCCTTCTCGGTTATGCTCCGGATCTTGAAAAGTGCCGGATATGCGGAACGAATAAACAGGGTGATATGTATTTCGGGATTGACTCCGGAACAATTGTGTGCGGAAGCTGCAGAAGCTTTGAAAACGGAAGAACGGAGCGCCTGTGCACAAAATCACTTGCGGCAATGAGATATGTTATTTCGGCACCGGCAAAGCAGATATTTTCATTCAGCATACCGGAGGACAGCATTAAAAGAATGAGCATAATATGCGAAGAGTATATGCTGAGACAGAGTGAACGTAATTTTGGAACATTAGATTACTGGAAAAAGGTTAGATTATAACAGAAAATGGATTTTTTTGAAAAATCATTAAATACGCTTGAGCTTCCTGCAGTTCTGAAAATGCTGGCAGAGGAAGCCGTAAGCGATTCTGCTAAGGAGAGATGTCTGGAGCTCAGACCTTCTGTGGAAAGAACGGATGTGGATAGGAGACTAAACGAAACGTCTGCTGCATGCCGCATGATGGTTATAAGAGGAACACCATCATTTTCCGGAATAAAGGATATAAGACCATCTCTTGAAAGAGCGGGACTGGGTGGAGCTCTGAATACAAGAGAGCTTCTTGACATTGCCTCTGTACTTAAATGTGCAAGGCATGTGAGCTCGTATATAGCCGATGATTCTGTTGGAAAAACCGGAATAGATTATCTTTTCAGTGCGCTGAGATCAAACAGATATCTTGAAGACAAAATCACGGCTTCAATTGCAGGGGAAGAGGAGATTTCCGACAGTGCTTCACCGGAGCTTGCTGACATTCGCCGAAAAATCAGGGCGGCAGCTGCAAGGGCGAGAGAAGCGCTTCAGAAAATACTGTCTTCACCCGGATATTCCAAAGCACTGCAGGAATCTATTATTACAATGAGAGCCGGCAGGTATGTAGTTCCGGTGAAGGCGGAGCATAGAAACGCTATTCCCGGACTTGTGCATGATGTTTCATCGACCGGAGCCACACTGTTCATAGAGCCGATGGCTGCAGTGAAGGCAAACAATGAGATGAGAGAGCTGGAGTCAAAGGAAAAACTGGAGATTGAACGTATTCTCGCAGAGCTTTCAGCTGAATGCGCAGACCATGCATCGGATATTTCCTCCGATTACGGAATTCTTATTGAGCTTGATTTTATCTTTGCAAAGGCAAAGCTTTCATACAGACTGAACTGCAGCGGCACGGAATCTGAGGACGGAGTTATAATGCTGCACAAAGCCAGGCATCCGCTTATTGCCGGAGATAAGGTTGTTCCGATAGATGTGGAAATCGGCCAGGGATTTGATTCCCTGATAATAACCGGACCGAACACCGGCGGAAAGACGGTTTCTCTGAAAACAATAGGACTTCTCGCCGCAATGAAGCAGTGCGGACTTAACGTTCCGGTTGCCGATGGAAGCAATATTCCTGTATTCAGGCATATACTTGCCGATATAGGGGATGAGCAGAGCATTGAGCAGAATCTTTCAACATTTTCAGCACATATGAAAAATATAGTCAGCATAATAGACGAATGCGATGAAAACTCTCTTGTGCTGTTTGATGAATTGGGAGCGGGCACAGACCCTGCTGAAGGCGCTGCTCTTGCGGTTTCAATAATAGAATATGTCCGCGGCAGGGGCGCGATGCTTGCTGCTACAACCCATTATACGGAACTGAAGGTGTATGCAACAAACGAAAACGGTGTGATGAACGCATCCTGCGAATTTGATGTTGAAACACTCAAACCAACATACAGGCTTATTCTTGGTATACCGGGAAAGTCAAACGCATTTGCCATATCAAGACGTCTGGGGCTCAGCAGCGAGATAATAGATAGTGCAGCTGAACGTATCGGCACTGAAAGTGCAGGCTTTGAGGCAACGATTGAAAAGCTGGAGCAGACAAGACTGAGTATTGAGGCTCAGCGTGAGGAAACTGAAAGACGGCTCAAAGCTGCGGAAGAAAAGGAAAACCGGGCATCTATGCTCAAGGCTGAGCTTGAGGTAAGGCTTGAAAAGGCGGATGTTAAGGCAAGAAGAGAAGCAGAAAGAATAATAAACGAAGCCAGGCAAACTGCCGAGCAGGTTTTTGCCGAGCTCGACGATATGAAGCGCCGCATAAACGACGAGGAAAATACGCAGCTTATAAACGATGCCAGAAACGAGCTGAGAAGAAAACTGAATTCTGCTGAAAATTCCATGAAACCGATACGGCAAACGGACAACAGAAAATCATCGAGGAAAATAAAAACAGGAGATACCGTGGAAATTAGGTCCATGGGAATTACGGCAGATGTTTTAGAGGTATCGGCAGACGGGACACTCAGCTTAAGGGCGGGAATAATGAACATTACCGCAAAGGAGGAGGAAGTCCTTTTAATTGAGAACGGAAAGAAGAATATAACTCAGGCGAAAAACAGCAGTCGGGATTCCCGTGTGAAAATAACCCAGGCGTGCCCTGCAGAAGTTGATCTGCGGGGGATGGACTGCATTGAGGCTATTTCAGTGGCTGAGCAGTATATAGACAATGCCGTTATGGCAAGACTTCCATCGGTGACAGTAATCCATGGGAAAGGAACGGGAGCACTGAGAACAGCCGTACATCAGATGCTGAAAAGAAATAAAAGTGTGAAATCCTTCAGACTGGGCAGCTTCGGCGAAGGCGAAACAGGAGTAACTATCGTCGAACTGAAATAAAAATACGCGGTATAATACGGCAATAAATGTGTAAAACAACGAAAAGAATAAAACAAGTTGATTTTTACAACGATTTTTGTTAAATTAGAATCACAATTTGTGTACTTTAAGGAGTGGCGAGTATGATCAGCAAAGAAGTAGTAATTGATAATCAGGTTGGTCTTCATGCAAGACCTGCAACTTTCTTTATTCAGAAAGCTAATGAGTTCAAAAGCAGCATTTGGGTTGAAAAGGATGAACGCCGCGTGAATGCAAAGAGCCTTCTCGGAGTTCTCTCTCTTGGTATAGTAAAGGGTACCGGAATAGTACTTATAGCCGACGGCCCGGATGAAAAGGAAGCAATAGACACACTTTCAGAACTTATTGATTCAGATTTCACAGAGTAAAATAATTTTAGGGAATAAAAGGGCGTGCTGCTGCACGCTCTTTTTTTAAAGAGGTAAGCGCATTGAATCTAAAACTGGAACAGCTTCAGAAAAAGGCTAACAGTCTTCCGCTTCTGCCGGGTGTATATCTCATGTTGGACGACAAAAGCGAAATAATATACGTGGGAAAAGCCAAAAAACTCAAAAACAGAGTGAGCAGCTACTTCCATGGGGAGCACCTGCCGAAGGTTGCGGCAATGGTTGAAAAAGTGAACGATTTCAACGTGATTGTTGTTGAAAGTGAATTTGAAGCTCTGGTTCTTGAAAATTCGCTTATAAAACGCCACAAGCCCCACTACAATATTCTTCTTAAGGACGACAAGGGCTACCCGTTTATAAGAATAGATATGAGAGATGAATATCCGAGAATTTCCCTGTCGGCAAAGGATATGAAGGATGGTGCGGAATATTTTGGGCCATTTGGAGGAAGGGCACAGACAACATCGATAATCAATTCTATCAGCAAAGCACTTCTTCTGCCTGATTGCAGCAGGGTGTTTCCGAAAGATATAGGGAAGGAAAGAGCATGTCTCAATTATCACATAGGCACTTGTGAAGCATGGTGTGAGGGATGCAAGGATGTAGCGGAATACAGGACGAGGATAAATCAGGCATGCATGCTTCTGAACGGAGAACACACAGAGCTGATAGATATGCTCACTGAAGAAATGAACAGAGCGGCAGAGGAACTGAGATTTGAAAATGCAGCCGTGCTGAGAGATAGAATCCGGTCTATTGAGGGACTTGCCAATAAGCAGAGGGTAATTTCCACATCCTTCTCGGATACAGATGCAATAGGATTCTTCAGAGGCGCGCTGAGTTGCTTCACGGTTCTGCATTTTGTAAACGGAGACCTTGCGGGCAAGGATTTTGAACTTATGGAAGAACCGTTAGAGGATGACGGAGATGCAGTGTCTTCGTTTGTCAGGCAGTATTATATGTCCGGTATGGGGAAACAGCCGAAAAGAATTCTTTTGCCTTGCGAAATTGATGACCGAGAGGAAACAGCCCTGTTTATTGCGGAAAAAATCGGGAAAAAACCGGAGATAGAGGTTCCAAAGCGGGGAGAGCGGCTCAGACTTATTGAAGGCGCAATGAAAAATGCGGAGGAAGAGGTTAAAAGAAATACCACAGAGACCCAGAGAAGGTCGAAAAATCTTGAGCTGCTGCAGAAAATGCTTGATATAGAAAATTTCCCCGAGCGCATAGAGGCATTTGATGTATCAAATCTCGGAAACACAGGAATTGTGGCGGCAATGACGGTTTTTATAAACGGAAAACCGCTGAAAAAAGAATACAGAAAATTCAAAATGAGCGACATGACAGAGCAGGATGACTATTCAGCTATGTATCAGGCTGTTTACCGGCGCTTCAGAAACTACAGGGAAAACAATGAAAAATTCAACTGCCTTCCGGATTTGCTCCTTATTGACGGGGGAGACAAGCATGCAGCAAAGGCGCTGCAGGCTCTTAATGAGCTGGAGATAAAGGTGCCCGTTTTCGGAATGGTGAAGGACGACAGGCACAGAACAAGAGCGCTGATAACACCATGTGGTGAGGAAATAGGAATATCAGGGAAACAGAGCATATATTCTCTCATAGGGTCCGTCCAGGAGGAAACCCACAGGTTTGCAATCGAATATCAGAGGATACTGAGAAATGAGAGCTACGGCTCTGAGCTTGATAAAATACCGGGAATTGGAGAAAAAAGAAAAATGGAGCTAATTCGGCATTTTAAATCTGTCAGGGCAATAAAAAATGCAGGAGTAGAAGAGCTTAAGCAGGTGGTGCCGGAAAATATAGCAGTAAATATATACAGCCATTTTAATAGGAAACGGAGTGATGAGGATTGAGAGTAATAACAGGTTCTGCAAGAGGGAGAAAGCTGAAAACACCATCCGGCTATGATGTGAGACCTACCACAGACAGCGTGAAGGAAGCAATTTTTAATATAATACAGTCGGATATTGAGGGTAGAAGAGTACTTGATCTTTTCGCGGGTACCGGTCAGATGGGGATTGAAGCACTGAGCAGGGGAGCAGAAAGCGCGGTGTTTGTGGATAACGATGCAGAATCGCTTAAAATCGTGAAGGAAAATCTTTCAATATGCGGATTTAAGGCTACTGCGGTAAAGACAGATGCATTGAGCTATATAGAAAATTGCGGCAAATTTGACGTGATTTTTATAGACCCTCCATATGATTCCGGAGTTTATGAAGATGTTATTCGCAAAATCAATTTATTTGACATATTAAATGATGGTGGTATAATAACAGTGGAATGCCGTAAGGAAAAGAATCTGCCGGATATGGAGAGCCCGTACCGCAGGCTCAAGGAATACTGTTACGGAAAAATAAAGATAGTCACATACACAAAGGATAATATATTATGAGCACAGCAATTTGCCCCGGAAGCTTCGACCCGATAACCTTGGGACATCTCAATATAATAAGGCGCGCATCAAAAATATTCGACGAAGTGATCGTGTGCATAATGCACAATTCCTCGAAGACAGCTCCAATGTTCACAGACGAGGAAAGGGTGGACATGGTGAGGAGATCCGTCTTAAAATACCCGAATGTAAGAGTCGAGTGTCACGAAGGACTTCTGGCAGAGTATGCAAGAGGCTTTGAGGGTGCAGTTATTGTTAAGGGACTGAGAGCAGTATCGGATTTCGAATACGAATTTCAGATGAATCAGGCAAATAAGAATATAAACCCCGAACTTGAAACAATGTTTCTCACCGCAGATGGCAAATACACATTTCTCAGCTCGTCTATAGTTCGCGAAATGGCAAAATATGGTGCCAGTCTGAAAGGAATGGTACCTGATGAGATAATAGAAGATATCGAAAATAAAGCTAAATTATGGGGGAGAATATAATGGATAACGGCAATGATGTTATAGAGCTGCTGGACATACTGTATGGTATGGTTAATGAAGCTTGGGGAGTGCCTCTCGGAAACGACAAATGCATAATAGAAAGAGAAAAGGCAATCGACATTATTAACGAAATTAAATCGAATCTGCCCACATCAATTGCAGAGGCAAAGCGCCTTGTTTCGGCAAGAGATGAGTTTATAGGAAACGCAAAGAGAGAGGCTGAGTCACTGCGCAAAAATGCTGAGGAGCAGGCTTCAAAGCTTATCGATCAGCAGGAAATTATCCGCATTGCCAATGAGCGCAGCACTGAAATGATTACAGCGGCAGAGAAGAAAAGCAATGAGCTCAAGCGCATTGCCGGCGAATACGTGGATGAGATGATGCGCAAGGCTGAGGAATGCCTGAACTCGGCACTCACAACCGTGAGAAACACACAGGGCGCCTTCAGATCCAGCGGAGTAGCCACTTCAACGGCTGCAAAGCAAGGCGCAGTCCCGGCCGCGAAGGCACAGACAAAGACTGAGGAACGCCAGAAAATTTCCGGAGACATACCTCTGGGAGATGATTTCGACGACGAGGACTCCTGGATTAAAAAATAATTTTCAACCGCAGGAAAAAGTTTACATAAATTGTTACAAAATGCTTTCTCTGACTTAATGGAAGAAAAACACAACAGCTTGTAGATGCCTTTTGCTTGAGGATACAAGTTAATGTGCCGGGTATCTTCCGTTAGTGTTTTGAAAGCACTTTTTAACGTCAAATATCCACATAAAAACCGAAAAATCGCCCCTAAAAATGACAAATTTCAACAAACAATTTCACTTGCAAATTATTATGTAACCCAATATAATGTAAACATAATAGAGAAAGAGGCGAAGTGAAATACGATGACGGGGACGTATAAGCATTCTTTAGACAGCAAGGGGCGTGTCTTTGTGCCTGCCAAGCTTAGGGAAGAGCTTGGGGACATATTTTACATCACAATATCAGGTGAATCATATCTGTGTGCATACAGCGCGGAGAACTGGAATTTTATAAGCAGCAGGATTGCCGCAATGCCATACAGCAAGCAGAAAAAAATGCGGCCAATGTTTGCGTATGCGGCAAGATGTGAGACCGACCCGCAGGGAAGGATACTTATTCCGCAGAATTTAAGAAATTATGCCGGAATGGAAAAGGCAGTTACCGTTATAGGCTGCAATAACCATGCGGAGCTTTGGGCTTCAGAATCATGGGACAGTAGCTTTGAGACAGGGGCCTGGTCGCAGAATTTTGCAGAAGCTCTGGAGGAGCTTGAATTTTAATATGGAATATGCAGAACATAAATCGGTGCTCCTTAATGAGTGCATTGAAAATTTGAATATAAAGCCCGAAGGAGTATATCTTGACGGTACGCTGGGGCTTGGAGGGCACTCATATGAGATTGCATCAAGGCTTGCAGGTAAAGGCGTTTTGATATGTATAGACAAGGATGATTTTGCCCTGCAGTATGCCTCCGAACGGCTTGCGGAGTTCAGAGAAAGAATAATATTTGTTAAGGACGACTTCAGAAATGCGGCTTCTGTGATAGAAAATGCCGGAAGAGGACCGGCAGACGGACTGCTATTTGATCTGGGTGTTTCATCTCCCCAGCTTGACAACGCCGATCGCGGATTTTCATATATGCTCGATGCACCGCTTGACATGCGCATGGACACAAAATCTGCACTTACAGCAGAAACGGTCGTTAATTCCTGGCCGGAGGACGAGCTTGTGAGGATACTTTTTGAGTATGGCGAGGAGCGTTACGCGAGAAGAATTGCGGCAGGAATCGCAGAAAGAAGAAAAAATATACCGATTGAGACTACACTTGAGCTTGTTGATGTGATAAAATCATCAATGCCCTCATCTGCGCTGCGAGAAAAGCAGCATCCTGCAAAAAGAACGTTTCAGGCAATAAGAATAGCTGTTAACGATGAGCTTGGCGCGGTTACAGAAATGATGGATACTGTGCCTGACGTTATGAACAGGGGAGGGAGACTTTGCGTGATAAGCTTCCATTCTCTCGAAGACCGCATAGTTAAGACAAAGATCGCCTCCAGAGAAAACGGCTGCACATGCCCGAGAGAGGCACCTGTGTGCACATGCGGGTTTGTGCAAACACTGAAAAATGTTAGCCGCAAGCCGATTACCGCATCGGAGGAGGAACTGGAAAATAATCCGAGGGCAAGAAGCGCGAAGCTTAGAGTTGCAGAAAGAGTGTGATACATAGATGAAACTCAGGGATATTCTTAAAGACGTTACTGTGCTGAATTTTTCAGCCGATATGGAAACGGAAATAACAGGTATATGCTATGATTCAAGAAAGGCGGAGAACGGATTTCTCTTTGTGGCTGTAAAAGGGTTTGAATCAGACGGCCACAGATATATAAAAAAAGCAATTGAGCTTGGAGCGCAGGCTGTTATATGCGAGGACGTTCCGGAATATGATGTTCCGTTTGTTCAGGTTGAAGACAGCAGACTTTCATTGGCACTTGCCTCATGCGCATTCTATTCATACCCGTCAACGGAAATGAAAGTTATAGGTGTAACCGGGACAAGCGGAAAAACAACAACAACGCACTTGATAAAGCACATGCTGGAGTCACAGCTCGGGGCAAAGGTTGGACTTATAGGTACCAACGGGAATATGATAGGGGAGGAGCATCTTCACTCCGAGCATACAACTCCCGAAAGTCTTGAGCTTCAGCAGCTGTTCAGGCAAATGGCGGATGCAGGCTGCAGCTATGCAGTAATGGAGGTTTCCTCCCATTCATTGACGCTGAACCGGGTGGCGGGAACTGACTTCAGCACGGCGGTCTATACTAATCTTGCTCTTGACCATCTGGATTTCCATCATACGATGGACGAATACGCTCAGGCAAAGAGAAGGCTGTTTTCAATGTGCAGGAAGGCATGCTTCAATCTGGATGACTCCAGGGGAGAGTTTATGATTGCAGGTGCCGGGTGCCCGTATATCACAAGCTCGCTGCGCTATGAAGAGGCGGATATAAGGGCGTGCAACATAAATCTATCGGCAGCTGCAGTGGATTTCACATGTGAATATGATAATAAATCCGTTCAGATGCATCTTGGGATACCCGGATTATTTTCAGTGCATAATGCGCTGAGTGCAGTTTCAGCATGCATTTCGGAAGGAATGAGTCTTGAGCAGTGCGCTGAAGGACTGAGCACGGCAAAGGGCGTTAAGGGAAGAGTTGAGACTGTTCCGACTGACGGTGATTACACGATAATCATTGACTATTCCCACAAACCGGATTCTCTTGAAAATGTTCTAAAAACATTGAGAGAAGTAACTGCCGGAAGGATTATAAC
>R03__coassemble_1641_pt1 | contig 10156 bp, 11 predicted proteins | sample R03__metabat2_high_PE_048 | metagenome-assembled genome bin R03
ATGTAGCGGCGGCCCCTTCATACATTTTAAGGAGAACGGACCGCCGCAGTTTTATGTGTTAATTTCATCAAAGATATCAAGAGCGCGGAGAATTACCTGGTCCATGTCGTAGTATTTATACTCGCCGAGGCGGCCGCCAAATATAACTCCTCTTTCCTTCTCTGCAAGCAGCCTGTATTGTTCATAAAGGCTGCCGTTTTTTTCATCGTTTACGGGATAGTAGGGCTCGTCTCCCGGTTTCCATTCCGACGAATATTCCCTTGATATAACAGTCTTGGGAATATCGTTCCCGTTTTCATCCTTCCCGAACTCGAACCACTTATGCTCTATGATTCTGGTATAGGGAGTGTCTGAATCAGTGTAGTTCACGGCAGCATTCCCCTGGAAATTGGGAATATCCAGCAGCTCCGTTTCGAATCTTACAGAACGGTATTCAAGAGCTCCGAGACTGCAGCCGAAATATGCGTCTATAGGGCCTGTGTATATAACATGTTCTGCCAGAGCATTAAATTCCTCTCTGCCGGAAAAATAATCCGTATTCAGGCGGATTTCTGCTCCTTTGAGCATGTTTTCCACCATACGGGTGTATCCGCCCTTCGGAATTCCCTGATAAAGAGCATTGAAATAATTGTTGTCGAAGGTAAATCTTACGGGGAGACGCTTTATTATAAATGCGGGAAGCTCGTTGCAAGGTCTTCCCCACTGCTTCATGGTGTATCCCTTAACAAGCTTTTCGTATATATCAGTCCCCACCAGGGAAATTGCCTGCTCTTCAAGATTCTTCGGCTCGGTTATTCCCGCCTCTCTGCGCTGGGAAGCTATTTTTTCTTCAGCTTCCTGCGGTGTCGTGACTCCCCACATTCTGTTGAACGTGTACATATTGAACGGAAGCGAATAAAGCTCGCCCTTGTAGTTGGCAACCGGGGAATTTGTGAATCGGTTGAATTCCGCGAATTGGTTTACATAATCCCACACCCTTCTGCTGTTTGTGTGGAATATATGTGCGCCATATCTGTGGACATTAATTCCCTCTATATTTTCGGTGTATACATTTCCGCCTATGGTTTCTCTTTTGTCTATTACAAGAACATTTTTTCCTTCATCCAATGCACGGCGGGCAAAAACAGCACCGAAAAGCCCTGCTCCAACTATCAGATAGTCGTATTCTTTCATCTTTTATTTTTAATCAGTCAAGAATATCGACAGATATTTTCTTGCCCTTTCTCTGGGCAACGGCCCGCATGAGAATACGTATTTGTTTTACAATCCGTCCCTGCCGGCCTATCACTTTTCCCATATCGCCATCGGCAACACGCACTTCAAACACGGTTTCGCCGTTGGCTTCGCGCTCGGTTACAGATACTCCCTCAGGATGGTCAACGAGACTCTGTATAATATAGGTCAATAATTCCTTCATGCCGGTGGAAGCTCCCAATTAGCCTTCGATCTTCTTAATGAGACCGCGAACAGTATCAGTGGGCTGTGCGCCATTTGCAATCCAGTATTTTACGCGCTCCATATTGACATTGAGCTTGTTGCTTTCTGCGGAAGGATCATAGGTTCCGAGCTCTTCTATGCAGCGTCCGTCGCGGGGTGAACGTGAATCTGCAACAACAACACGATAGTAAGGTGCCTTCTTTGCGCCCATTCTGCGAAGTCTGATTTTAACCATTTTAAATAATTCCTTTCGGTATATAAAATATTTATTACAAACACGTTAAAACATGTTAGTATACGTTTTTCAGCGGCCGAAGCCTCCGAAGCCTCCTCCGAAACCGCCGCCAAAGCTTCCTCCGAAGCTGCCTCCGAAGCCGCCCGAACTGCCCAAATTTGCAGGTATTCCGCCGGGAAGCCCCATCTTTTTCTGGAGCTTTTTCATCTGCTTTCCTGAAAGCTGCTTCATCATTTTCTGCATGGCTTCGTGCTGCTTGAGAATTCTGTTTACATCGACAACCGACTGCCCGCAGCCTGCTGCAATTCTCTTTTTTCTTGAAGAGTTTATTATTGAGGGGTTTTCCCTCTCCTTCATGGTCATGGACTGTATGACGGCTCTCTGACGGTTAAGTGATTTCTCGTCTATCTTGGCTCCCTTGAGCGCCTTTGCGTCCATTCCCGGGATCATGGCAAGCATGTCTCCAAGATCACCCATGTTCTGCAGCTGCTCCATCTGCTCGAGATAATCGTTGAGTGTGAACCGGTTGGCTTTCAGCTTTTCTGCTGCCTCAAGAGCCTTTTTTTCATCGTAGCTCTGCTCGGCTTTTTCTATGAGCGTGAGCATATCTCCCATGCCGAGAATGCGGGATGCCATTCTATCAGGGTGGAAGGGCTCTATCATATCCAGCTTTTCGCCGATGCCCACGAATTTTATCGGCTTGCCGGTCACTGCGGTTATAGACAGTGCAGCTCCGCCTCTGGCGTCACCGTCAAGCTTTGTGAGCATAACGCCGGTTATATCAAGAGCGTCGTTGAAGGCGGTTGCCGCATTTACGGCATCCTGGCCCGTCATTGCGTCTACGACAAGCAGTATTTCAGCAGGTTCGGTTTCGGCTTTTATATTGCGGAGCTCATCCATAAGCTCCTCATCAACATGGAGACGTCCTGCCGTATCAAGAAAAACAAGGTCGTTTCCGTGTTTTTTTGCATGCTCAATGGAAGCCTTTGCTATCTCAACCGGGTCTCCCTGACCCATCTGGAAAACGGGAATATCAAGCTGAGCTCCCACTGTTTCCAGCTGCTTTATGGCAGCAGGACGATATACGTCGCATGCGACGAGAAGCGGACGCTTCCCCTGTTTCCTCATGTATGCTGCCAGCTTCGCTCCGTTGGTGGTTTTGCCGGCACCCTGAAGACCTGTGAGCATTACGACACTTGGAGATTTCGAGCCGATGTTGAGCTTCTGGTTCTTTCCGCCCATAAGCGCGCACAGCTCTTCGTTGACTATTTTTATTACCTGCTGTGCAGGAGAAAGGGCTTCAAGAACATCAGCTCCGCTTGCCCGTTCCGTCACCTTTGCGGTGAATTCCTTCACAACCTTGTAGCTGACATCGGCCTCGAGAAGCGCCATGCGAACCTCGCGCATAGCTTCCTTGACATCTGCGGTTGTGAGTCTGCCCTTGCCTCTGAGCCGCTTGAAAACACTATTCAGTTTATCGGAAAGGTTTTCAAATGCCATAATCAAGCTCCTTCAATAAGTTTATCGACTATTAATGATATTTCCTCTGCCGCTTTTGCGGGTTTTATATTTTCCAGCAATTTCTGTATCTTTTCAAGACCCTCGCGGGTTTTTAAAAATCTGCGGACTATGCCTGTTTTTTCTTCGTATTCTTCCATAGCAGACTCTGCATGGCGTATATTATCCCACACGCCCTGGCGGGATATCCCCCGCTGCTCGGCTATTTCTGAAAGGGAAAGATCTTCGTTGTAGTACAGGTCGCAGCATTCACGCTGCTTTTCAGTCAGCAATTCGCCATAAAAATCAAGCAGAAGTGAGCGTTCAAGCCTGTCCACGAAAAAAATCCCTCCGTCAAGTATTTTTATTTGACAGAGGGATTATAGACTTCATCGCGCTGTTTGTCAAGTATTTTTTCTTAACAATCCAGCTGTTTCAGCGCTTTTCGGGGAGAATTTCTATCCGGTATCAGTTAATTTATAAATTTTAATTTGTCATTCCAGCATACCATATATGCCTTTGGTGGCGAAATCGTCCATTTTCTCCATTATTTCAACTGATGTTTCCATTCCATTTTCCGCCCAGTAAATTACATAGCTGCATATCGACTGGGAAGTGAACTCCAGCATATACCTCAGCAGCTCCCTGTCGCAGGATTTGCCGTATTCCTTCATATATTTTTCAATCAGCAATCTCCAGCACTCAAGATTTCTGCCCTTCACATAATCCTTCAGGCAGTTCTGCCCGTTCATTGAAAAAGCGCTGCAGTAGAATGTTTTATCTTCATAAAGCTTTCTGAGACAGTATCCTGTAATTCCGTGCCAGCCCGCTTTTGAATTAGCCTCTATATGCTTTTTCAGTGGTTCTATTATATCTCTTTCAAAAATCCAGTTTATTAGATCATATATATCCATAAAATGATTGTAAAACGTCCCCCTGCTTATTTGGCATTCAGCCGCAAGGGCTGAAACCGTTATCGTATTAACTGCCCGTGTGGCAGACATTCTTTTCAATGTGGCAGCAAGCTCTGCTTTTATAAGGTCGTTTCGTTTCATATTTTATCCTTTCAGATTTTTGAACATTATATCATCTATTGTTCAATAAATAAACATAATTTATGCAATGTTTATTTAATTTAGCTTCAGTATTGATATAATGATTTCAACAAATTTCGGGAGGACCTTCAATATGTCAAAATCAGATAAGGAAAAAATTCAGCTTCTTGACACAAAGCTCGGGCCAAGAACAACAAGACTTATGATAATATGCGCCATAATTATGCTTTGCTCCGTTCTTCTTCACGATGCAGACCACATCATGCAGGCAAACAGATGGTATTATGATATACCCCTCTCGTTATGGGCGCTTAATCTTATTGTATACGTTCTTCCGATTGTATCTATTTTTCTTGCTAAAAACAGCAGAATGTCAGCCACCCTTGTATGCTTCATCGGCGGAATTCTCACCAGTGTTTCCTTTGTTGTTCTTCATTGCTTCGGCTCATCAAGCGGACTTAACTGGGGCATCTGGAACTATACATACTTTGAGCTTATGCAGGGAGGCGAATTCCTTGTAAACGGAATGACTGTAACTGTGGATCCGGCGAACAGCATTAAAATGATTGACTGGCTTCTTCTTTTCCATGTTCCATTCTTCAGTCTCCCCTGTTCCGGAATTGCACTCATCAAATATCTCGACAACAAGAGAGCGGTTAAAAACGGAACATATGTCGCAGATTAAGGAAGTATCTCTTAAAATTGAAAATATAGACTGCGCAGCCTGCGTCGAACGACTGAACGCCTCCTTAAACTCTCTTGCCGGAGTTGAGGAGGCATCTGTCAATTATGCGATAAGCAGAGCTCTGATATCATACGACAGCGAAAAGCTTTCCTTAAAAGACATAGTAAATGCTGTTAAAAAAGCAGGCTACGACATATCTGCGGATTCAGTTGAGCTGCTGTGTTCCCGCCTTTCGCAGCAGGACGCTGAAAATGCGGAAACTCTTCTCGGCAGTCTTGATGAGGTTCAGTCGATTGATATTGATATGTCAAAATGCAGCATAACACTTCGTCTATGGCCTGTTAACACTGACTGTGCAAAATATATACGGCTTCTGAGAAGCATTGATATCTGGGCTGAAGCGGGAGAGATTAGCGGCGGAGATGCGGAAAGCCTGATGGCAAAACGGCTCCACCTTATCCGGCTTATGATGATTGGCACAATATGCACAGCTCCAATGATATGGGACATCCATCATATTGCCCAATTTATTCTTGCAACAGCTGTTCAGATATTTTCCGGTTCATATTTTTATAAGTCCGCATTCCGTGCTCTCCGCAACAGAACAATGACAATGGACGTTCTTGTCTCAATATCCACAACAGCCATATATTTATACAGCACATATCAGGCTTTTTTTATTCCGGCTGAAAAGATGCTGTATTTTATGTCAGGTTCTGTGCTTATAACATTGCTGCTTTTTGGAAAGTATCTTGAGCTCATTGCTATGGGGGAGACTGCAAACTCCATCAAAAAGCTTATGCGCCTTCAGCCGAAAACCGCCGTTGTCGAACGGGGCGGAACGGAAAAGGAGCTTCCAATTGATGAAATTGAAGAGCACGATGTTATTATAATCCGACCCGGTGAAAGAATACCTGTAGACGGAATTATTATAGACGGAAGTTGCTCCGTTGATGAGTCTTTGATTACAGGTGAGAGCATGCCGGCTGACAAGGAAGAGGGTGACCGGCTTGTGGGCGGAACGCTTAATAGATCCGGAAGCGTGCGGCTTGCTGCTGAAGGGCTCGGTAAGGATTCATACCTTCACCGGCTAATCGACATGGTGCAGCGCGCCCAGACATCGAAGGCTCCGATTCAGCGCATTGCCGATAAAATAGCGTCCTTCTTTGTGCCGCTGGTGCTGATCACAGCTGTTGCCGTTTTCTGTGTGCGTTTTTTTATTCTCTTCCCGGGAGAGGTGAACAAAACTCTCAATTGCGTCTGCAGTCTGCTGGTGATTGCATGTCCCTGTGCTCTGGGACTTGCAACTCCAACATCGATTATGGTGGGTGCCGGAAGAGCAGCTGAGCTTGGTGTTATGTTCAGAGGCGGGGCAGAGCTTGAAAATACATACAAAACTGATACTGTGATTTTTGATAAAACCGGAACGCTGACGTTCGGAAGACCCGAGGTTACCGGGGAGTTGTTTCCGGATTTAGATAAAAGAGAAAATTCCGTTATCTATGCATCGGCTCTTGAACGCATGTCTCAGCATCCGGTTTCCGTTGCCGTTTGCACATATGCAGCCTTCAGATATCCCGGCATTCTTCCACCACCTGTAGATGACTTCAGGGAGTATTCCGGAAGGGGTGTCTGCGGTGTAATTGAAGGAAAAAAGATTTTATGCGGAAACAGGCAAATGCTTTCCGAACATAAAATTGACGTTTCCTCCCTACCTGTTCCTGCCGCTGATGTAACTGAGCTATGCATTGCGATTGGCGGAGAACTGACAGGCGCGCTGTATGTTTCAGATAAAATTCGACCTTGGTCCAAATCCGCAGTTGAAAATTTGAAGAACCTGGGTATAGATGTATGGCTCCTCACTGGAGACAATATGAACGCCGCATTTTCAGCAGCAGATAAATGCGGCATCCCCAGGGAAAACGTGCTTTTTTCTGCCCTGCCGGAAGACAAGGAAGAGCTTATACGCCGTCTGCAGAAGGAGGGCAGAACAGTGTGTATGGTGGGAGACGGAATAAATGACGCTCCTTCTCTTGCAGCAGCAGATGATTCAATCGCCATGGGTAGCGGGACTGATAATGCAATAGACTCCGCCGGGATAATACTTCCCGGAGGAAGAATTGAAAATGTTGTAACTGCATTATGTATTTCCCGCGCCACTGTTAACACAATAAGACTTAACCTCCTCTGGGCATTATTTTATAATCTTATATGCATTCCGGCTGCAGCTGCGGGCATAGTAAATCCTGCCATGGCTGCGGCGGCAATGAGTCTTTCATCAAATGCCGTGCTGCTCAATTCATTAAGACTCCAAAAGGTTGGGAAAAATAAACGTGAGAAACGAAATAGCTGAAATCAAAATAGGCGGTATGATTTGCCGTTCATGTGCTGATATAATAGAAGACACTCTTTTTTCAACGAGAGGTGTAATCTCCGCCCATGTTAATTATTTCAAAGGAATGGCACTCGTTGAATACGACCCTGATATTATAACACTTTCCGGGATAGAAGCTGCCATTGAAAAATCCGGCTACCCTGCCGGAGATAATGCAGGAATTAACGGCTTATTGGTTGACATAATCTGCCTGCTTGTTACCTCGGCGCTTGTTTTTCTATTGTTGCAAATAAAATCAAATCCCGCTGAGCTTATAACCTCGGGCAGCAGTTATTTTCTAATATTTCTCACCGGGCTTCTCACAAGCACTCACTGTGTTGCCATGTGTGGAGGCATAATGCTCTCCCAGAACGGCGGCAATTCGCCCTTCAAGCGTTCTCTGCTCTATAATTCCGGAAGGGCTTTAAGCTATACCATTTTGGGATTTATTTTCGGTGCGTTGGGAACGGTTATTACATACAGCCTTAAAACAAAATCAATTATCTTCACTCTTGCCGGTGTTCTTGTTGTTTTTAACGGGCTGAAGATGTGGGGAGCTTTTAAGGGCTTTGATTTCCTGGCGGTGAGTCAAATAAATCCCTGTGAACTGGTCACAGGGATTAAAAAAAATCATATTAACAGCAAGCCTTTTATTATAGGGGTTCTCACCGGGCTTATGCCCTGCGCGCCGTTATACAGCATGTGGCTTTGTGCCATGGGGTGCGGAAGCCCCTTTAAAGGTGCAGCAATCATGCTGGTTTTCAGTCTCGGAACCTTGCCGCTTATGTTTATTCTCGGCTCTCTTAAGGCATTAATTCCGGCAAAATATTCAAAATATATGCTCAGAGGCGGCGCGATTTTGATTCTTGCAATGGGAATCGGAATGATGATTAAAGGCCTCCGGCTTATGTAGGTATTGATAGCTACCAACACCAACTGTGTAGCTTGATTATTCTACTATCTATATAGGATTTGCTGAAAAAGTTTCAGCACTTTTCGGGGAGAATTTCTATCCAATATCCGTCCGGGTCTTCTATGAAATATACTCCCATTGACTTATTATCCAGGCAGATGCAGCCCATTTTCTCATGCTTTTCATGAGCAGCGGCGTAATCGTCAACCCGGAATGCAAGGTGGAACTCACCCTCTCCCAGATTATAAGGTTCGGTTCTGTCTCTCAGCTTCGTCAGCTCAAGCTGGAATGCTGTTTCTCCGTCTCCCAGAAATATCAGCTTAAAGCTCCCGTCCTCCGCATCCTTTTCACGGACGGGCTTCAGCCCCAGCGCCTCGTCATAGAATCTAAGGCTTCTCTCCAAATCGAGCACATTGAAATTATAGTGATTGAATCTGAACATGATTTTTCTCCTTTTTTTACCCAGTATTGTAGTATAAATTCGTCATTTTTCAAGAGGTTTGGCAAGAAAATTCTTCTAAAATCGGATTAGAGGCTGACTATTAGTCAGCCTCCTACCCGATTTTTTATATGGTTATGATTCAAATTTTTCCGCCACGCGCTTAAGATATTCTCTTATCGGAAGATGCTGTGGGCACATTTTTTCGCACTGACCGCACCTGAAACAATCCCCTGCCTTGCCATGCTCCAAGGTAAGCCTCTCGTAATATCCTCTCTGCGGAGTCCATTGCTTGGATGAATCCTCAAGCATTTCATTGTTGTAAAGTGAAAAATACTTTGGAATTGCAATGTTTTTCGGGCAGTTCACCGTGCAGTAGGAGCACCCTGTGCATGCTATGGAAATCCTTTTGCCGATAAGCTCGGCAGACTGCAGAACTGCAGCTTCCTCATCATCCGTCAGCGGGACAAAATCCTTCATATACGATGTGTTATCAAGCAGCTGCTCCATATTGCTCATTCCGCTGAGAACCATGAACACATTTTCCTTTGAAGCGGCAAAGCGCACAGCCCAGGACGGAATCGACATGCTGCTGTCAAGTGATCTGAGGAGTCTCTCTGCCTCTTCGGGAACACAGGTTGCAAGAGTTCCCCCTTTAACGGGTTCCATAACTATCACAGGCTTTTTATGCTTCGTGATAACATCATAGCACTTATGGCTCTGAATAGAAAGGCTGTCCCAGTCGAGGTAATTCAGCTGAATCTGCACATACTCAATCTCCGGGTGCTTTGTGAGCAGCTCATCCAGCAGCTCAGGTCCGTCGTGATATGAAAATCCTATGTGCTTAACAAGCCCGGATTCCTTCTTTTCCCGAATAAAATCCCAGCAGTCCAGCTCATCGAAGGTCTTAAGAGTCTGGAAATTAACATCATGCAGCCAATAATAGTCGAAAAATTCAAGTCCTGTTTTTCTCAGCTGCTCATTGAAAATCCATTCTCTGTCTTCCCTGCAATTGAGCATATAAGCCGGCATTTTAGTTGTGATGGTGTAAGCTTCCCGCGGATAACGGGATACGATGGCTTCCTTAACAGCCTCCTCGCTTTTACCGCCGCAGTACATCCATGCGGTATCGAAATATGTAAATCCCTGAGAGATAAATGAATCCACCATCTGCTTGAGCAGATCCAAATCTATGCTGCCATCGTCAGCTTTATTCAGCAATGGCAGTCTCATTAAGCCGAATCCGAGCTTCATATTATCTGATATTACTTATTCAATGCTTCGTTAACAGCAACGGAAACCGCAACTGTGGCACCGACCATCGGGTTGTTGCCCATTCCGAGGAATCCCATCATTTCCACGTGTGCAGGAACTGAGGAGGAGCCGGCAAACTGAGCATCGGAGTGCATTCTTCCCATTGTATCCGTCATGCCATAGGATGCAGGGCCTGCAGCCATATTATCAGGATGGAGAGTACGCCCCGTGCCGCCGCCGGAGGCAACTGAGAAGTACTTCTTGCCC